>JAESFP010000087.1_pt1 | contig 133929 bp, 138 predicted proteins | sample 9266181 | NCBI WGS metagenome assembly JAESFP01 (sample SAMN14502547, study PRJNA617102) | algae metagenome | isolation source: Pegethrix bostrychoides GSE-TBD4-15B and co-occurring heterotrophs from... | place: USA: Grand Staircase-escalante National Monument, Utah | collected 2006-08-15 | reverse complement strand
TCTGCGGGAGCCGGGTGACTGTCGACGTGGTTGTCGAAGGCGACCGCGTCGCCGATTTCGCGCAAGATGTTAAGGCCTGCGCGCTAGGCCAAGCGTCAGCTTCAGTACTGGGCGAGCATGTGCTGGGCGCCAGTCTGGCGGAGATCGAGATGGCCCGAGATCAGTTCCGTGCTATGTTGAAACAAGGTGCAGAGGCGCCTGTTGGACGTTTCGCGGATCTCTCGATGTTGGCCCCGGTGAAAGACTATCCCGCTCGCCACGCCTCTACGCTGCTTGCGTTCGAGGCCGCGGCGGAGGCTGTCCGCCGCGCCGTGGAACGAACTAGCCCCGCCGGCGCGGCTTGATCCTCAAGACCGCTAGGCGTAATCGCAGCGATTGAATCGCACGCCCGCGAGCCGGCATGAACCTTTATGAAACCTGCGTCCGCGGCGCACTTCGCGCCTACAAGCTGACGCTTTCGCCCCTGATCGGGCGCCAATGCCGGTTTCTTCCGAGTTGCTCGGAATACGCCGCAGAAGCACTGATCCTGCATGGCCCCTGGCGCGGCTCCTGGCTCGCGACCCGGCGGTTGTGCCGCTGTAATCCCTGGGGAGGCGCGGGCTACGACCCGGTCCCCCAACCGCGCGACAAGACCCCGGACGGGTCGGCCTCGCGGACATGGACATGTGAATCATGATCGACCTGATTTTCCCCGACGGCTCCCAGCGCCAGTTCGAAGACGGCGCGACGGGCCGTGATGTCGCCGCCTCCATCGCCAAGTCGCTGGAGAAACGCGCCGTACTGATCAAGCTGGACGGCCAACTTTACGACCTCGACCGCGAGCTCCCGAGCGGCGGCCAGTTCGAAATCCTGACGCGCGACAGCCCCGAAGCGCTGGACACCATTCGCCACGACGCCAGCCACATCATGGCCGAGGCGGTGCAGGAGTTGTTCCCTGGCACGCAGGTCACGATCGGCCCGGCTATCGAGGACGGTTTCTATTACGACTTCGCTCGTGAGACGCCCTTCAGCCTGGACGATCTGGCCACGATCGAGCAGCGCATGAAGGAGATCGTCGATCGCGACGAGAAGATCGTGCGCGAGGTCTGGGACCGCGACGAAGCGATCGCCCACTTCAAGTCCATCGGCGAGGACTACAAGGCCGAGATCATCTCCGACCTGCCGGACGGCGAGACGATCACGGTCTATCGCCAGGGCCAGTGGAAGGATCTGTGCCTGGGCCCGCACCTGCCGTCCACGAAGTCGGTCGGCAAGGCGTTCAAGTTGATGAAGCTGGCCGGCGCCTATTGGCGCGGCGATCATCGGAACGCCCAGCTCCAGAGGATCTACGGCACGGCCTGGGCCAACGAAGCCGATCTCGAGGCGCATTTGATGCGGCTTGAAGAAGCCGAGAAGCGCGACCACCGCAAGATCGGCCGGGCGATGGATCTCTTCCACCTGCAGGAAGAAGCCAAGGGCATGATCTTCTGGCACCCCAAGGGCTGGACGCTCTACCGGACGGTCGAGGCCTATATGCGCCGCCGGCTGGAAATCGACGGCTATGTCGAGGTGAAGGCGCCGCAGATCATGGACCGGGGTCTCTGGGAGAAGTCCGGGCACTGGGAAAAGTTCGGCGCGAACATGTTCACGTGCGAAACGACGGAAGGCGAAGAGCTGGCCGTCAAGCCGATGAACTGCCCGGGCCACGTGCAGATCTTCAATTTCGGCCAGAAGTCCTACCGCGACCTGCCGCTCCGGATGGCCGAGTTCGGCGCCTGCCACCGCTTCGAGCCCTCGGGCGCGCTGCACGGCATCATGCGCCTGCGCGCGTTCACGCAGGACGACGCGCACATCTTCTGCCGCGAGGACCAGATCGAGGAGGAGACGACGAAGTTCGTGCGCCTGCTGAACTCGGTCTATGCCGATTTCGGGCTGGAACTGCACAGCGTGAAGCTGGCCCTGCGCCCCGATCTGCGGGCCGGCACCGACGAAACGTGGGACATCGCTGAGGACAAGCTGGACCGCGCCGCCCGCCAAGCCGTGAACATGGAAGTCGAGCGCCTGCCAGGCGAAGGGGCCTTCTATGGTCCGAAGCTCGAATTCCACCTCTCTGACGCCATCGGCCGGACGTGGCAGTGCGGGACGCTGCAGCTCGACTTCGTGATGCCCGAACGTCTCGACGCCGAGTATGTGGTCGAGGATGGCTCCAAGCAGCGGCCGGTGATGTTGCACCGTGCGATCTGCGGCTCGATGGAACGTTTCATCGGTGTCGTGATCGAAAACTACGCTGGCGCGTTCCCGCTTTGGCTGGCCCCGACGCAGGTCGTTGTCGCCACAATTACGTCAGATGCTGATGATTATGCCTTGAAGGTGGCTCAAGAATTGAGCGCCGCGGGGCTCCGGGTTGAAACGGATCTTCGGAACGAAAAAATCAACTACAAGATTCGTGAACGCAGCCTCGCCAAGACCCCGGTTATAGCCGTGGTTGGTCGACGTGAGGCCGAGGAGGGCAAGGTGGCTTTGAGGCGTCTGGGATCCGATGGCCAGGAAATCCTGACGGTTATTGAAGCCGCCAAGAGACTTGCCTTAGAGGCGAGTCCGCCGGATGTTACACGCCAAGCTGTGCTTCGGGGTGCGTCGCCCCTGCAGGGTGAGGTCGGGGTAAGGGAGGCTGGATGAACGGCATCGCCGCACCGATCGTTGCTTACGAACCCGCTCCGACGCAGGACTTCCTGAAGCTACGCCGTCAAGTCTCCGTGGTCATGGTTGTGTACATGACCGGGGAGGCGCTCCAGCAGAGTGTCGAATGCGTGCTCGCCGACCCTTCGGTCGACGAGTTGGTGGTCGTGGACAATGGTTCGACCCGGTTGGAAGCTGCGCGCCTGAAGCGGCTCGCCGACGGCGACCGGCGGGTGCGGGTGATCCAGGGCCAGGGCAATGTCGGGTTTGCGCGTGGTGCGAACCTCGGCGCCCGTTCGGCGCGTGGCGAGGTGCTGGTCTTCCTAAATCCCGACGCCTTCCTGCAGGCCGGTTGCGTCGACGAGTTGGCCGCCGCCATCGAAGGTCGCCCGGTTCCCTGCCTGGTCGGGGGACGTGTGCTAAACTCCGATCGCACCGAACAGCGCGGTGCGCGGCGCGGGGATATCACCCCGGTGAGCGCCCTGGTCAGTCTGAGCCGCCTAGCTGCCGCCATTCCGGCCTTGCGCCGCTATGAGGTGCATTGGGAAAGCGAAGCCGCGCCGGAAGACGTCATCGCCGTTCCGACCATTTCCGGCGCCTGCTTCTGCATGCGACGCGAGGATTTCGACGCCGTCCAAGGCTTCGATGAAGGCTATTTCCTGCACGTGGAAGACGTGGACCTTTGCTGGCGCGTGCGCCGGGAGGGGGGCGACGTGCTGTTCCAGCCGAAGGCCGAGGTGATCCACCTGGGCCACACCAGCCACGCCAGCCCGCTGCGGGTCGAGTTCCACAAGGGCGTCGGCCTGGCCCGCTACTTCCGCAAGCGCGCCGAAAACGGCCGCGAGACCCTGCTGGCTTGGGCCATTTCGCCGCTCATCGTCTGCACGGCGATCGCCAGGCCGGTGATGTGGCGCATCCGCGGACGCGCCGCCTAGCTACTGCGGGAAGACGCCCGCCCGGCTGACGGACGCGGCGATGGGCTTGTTCAAAACCCCCGACATCCATTTCGCCGTCTCGATGAGCGCGCCCAGATCGTAGCCGGTCTCAAAGCCCGCGCGCTCCAGCATGTAGACCAGGTCCTCGGTGCCGATGTTGCCGGTGGCCTCGGGCGCGAACGGGCAACCGCCCAGCCCGCCGCAACTGGCGTCCAGGATATCCACACCCGCCTCCACGCCGGCGAAGGCGTTGGCGAGGCCCGTGTTCCGGGTGTCGTGGAAGTGCAGGCGCAGGGGCGTGTCGCCGATCACCGCGCGCACCGCCTCGACGCGGCGGCGGACGGTCCAGGGATCGGCCACGCCGATGGTGTCGGCCAAGGCGATCTCGGCGACCTTGGCGTTGGCGGCTTCACGCGCCAGCGCGACGACTTGATCCTCCGGGACCTCGCCGTCGAAGGGACAGCCGAAGGCGACGGAGAAGGTGACCGAGATCGGCGGTCCGCCATCGGCGGCGCGGCGTTCGGCGATGGCGTGCATGGCGGCGATCTGCTCGTCCACCGAGGCGCCCTGATTGCGGATGCCGAAACCGTCGGAGGCGCAGACCACCACATTGGCCTCGTCGCAGCCGCTGGCCACCGCGCGTTCCCAGCCGCGCATGTTCAGCACCAGTCCGATCCGCGAGAGCTTCGTATCCGGCGACAGGTCGGCCATCACCTCTTCAGCGCCGGCCATCTGGGGCACGCGGTTGGGATTGACGAAGGACACCACCTCCATGCGGCGCGCGCCGGCGGCGTCCAGGCGGCGGATGAAGTCCAGCTTCTGCCCGACGTCGAGGACGGTCTTCTCATTCTGCAGGCCGTCGCGTGGGCCCACTTCGACGATTTCGATGAAACGGCTCATTGGCCCTCAGATGGGATCGGGGCGTAGACACGTAAAGTGGTGTCATCGCCGTTGGAGTAGTTCAGCCCCTCGACCTTGCCGATCTCGCGGGCCTTGACGTTGTGGGCTTTCAAAGAGGCCTCGAACTGAGCCTGCTCGCGACCTTCGACGACGGCCGGGCGCTGGTCGGCCAGGGCCTCGACCGCCTGGTCCACGCCGCCCAGATCGGTGGGCGTGCCGAGCTCGAATACCAGGCTCGGCTCAGCATAGCCGGCGACCGCCACAGGCGCGGGGGTGATGCCCTGGCGCGGCAGCAGGCGCTGTTCCGCCAGGATGTCGGCGGTGCGCTTGGACAACAGCAGCGGCTCCAGGCGCGGGATGAACGTCGCGGCGAACGCGCCATGACCAAGGATGCTCAGGGCGGCCGCGGCGACCAGGGCCTTGGTCGGCTCGCCTCGCCACAGCAGATAGGCGCCGACCAGCCCGGCGGCGGCCAACAGCAGGGCTGTGATGATCGCGGCGGGCAGGTCGCTTGGATCGCCATATTCGCTGAACAGGTAGAAGACCGCCGCCGCGAGCACGGTTCCGACCAGGGCCGAGAGGGCGACGCCCAGCCAGCGGACCCGGGGTCCGACCTCGCCGCGTGTGGCCGCCGCCGCCATCAACCAGGCGAGCGCGCCGTAGGTCGGCAGCGTGTAGTGGACCAACTTGGTCGGGGTGGCCTCGAACACCAGGAAGGCGGGGATCAGCCAGCAGAGCGCGAAGCGTACGCCCGGCTCGTTTCGTCCGCGCCAGCCGAGCGCCAGGGCGGCCGGGAGCAGCAGCGAACCGGGGAAGATCAGCAGCGGCAGCAACAGCGTGTGATAGCCGGGCGGCGCGCCGTGGCTTTCCTGGCCGCCGACCAGCTTGGGCGCGAAGTCGGCGCCGAAGGCGGTAGTCCAGAAGCCGCCGTCCGTGGCCACGGTCACCGCGGTCGCCCATGGCCCGACGACAGCCGCGGTCAGGATCAGGCCCCAGATCCATCCCATGCCCTTCAGCCAATCGGCCTTGCGATCCCAGACGCAAAGGCTGAGCGCCGTCAGGACGACGACCATCAGGCCGACCGGCCCCTTGACCAGCATCGACACCGAAAGGCCTAGCCAGAACAGCAGCCTAGTCAGGCGGCCGGCGGGAGGGCCGCCCCGCGACGCCGCATAGATGCGGCCCATCGCCGCCAGGGCCAAGGTCGTGGTCCCGGCCAGCACTGCATCGGTCTTGGCGATGAAGGCCTCGGTCGAGAGCAGGAAGGTGGCGCCCAGCAGGCCGCCGGCCAGCAGACCGGCCCGGTTCCCGAAGAACGCGGCCGCGCCCCAGGCGCAGGCCGCCGCCGCCAACATGGCCCCTAGCAGGGACGGCAGGCGATAGGCCCAGATCTCTCGATCCTCAGGCGAGGAAAAAGCCGCGACGCTGCCGGCCTGCAGCCAGTGGATGCCCACCGGCTTCTTGAACCGTGGCTGATCCTGGAAGCGGATGACGACATAGTCGCCGGTCTCCAGCATCTGGGCCGTGGCCTGCGCGAACCGGCTTTCGTCCCGGTCCAACGGCGGCATGGCGAACACGCCCGGCAAGCCCGCCAGGAATGCGATCAGGGCGGCGAACGCCGGTGCGCGCCATCCCCGGCTGAAGCGATCGATATAGGCCTCGAGATTCATGCCCGAGTTGATAGCACCCGCGCGCCGAATTTTCCGCTATGGAGGGAACATGGCCAAATCAACGCCCGACATTTCCGTCGTCGTCCCCGTCTTTGACGAGGAAGGCGCGGCGCCAGAGCTTGCCCGCGAAATCGCGGCCGCCTTTGCTGGGCGCGATTTCGAGATCGTCTTTGTCGACGACCACAGCCGCGACAACACTCGCGCGGCGCTGGCCGCGCTGAAGGGCGAGATCCCGCAACTGCGGGTGCTGACCCACGCCAAGAACTCCGGGCAGAGCCGTTCGATTCGCACCGGCGTCCTGGCCGCGCGCGGCGACGTGATCGTCACGCTGGATGGCGACGGCCAAAACGATCCGGCCGATGGGCCGGGGCTGGTGGACGCCCTGGCAGCCGGACCGCCCGACTTGGTTCTGGTGGGCGGCGAACGGGTGAAGCGGCAGGACAGCGCCGCCAAGAAGTTCGCCTCGAAGTTCGGCAACGGGGTGCGCAAGCGTTTGCTGAACGACACCGCCAACGACACCGGCTGCGGGCTGAAGGCCTTTCGCCGCGACGCGTTCCTGCGGCTTCCCTACTTCGACCATATCCACCGCTACTTGCCGGCCCTGATGCTGCGCGAGGGGTATCAGGTGGACTTCCGGCCGGTGAACCATCGCCATCGGCAGACTGGCCAATCGAAGTACACTAATCTCGGGCGGCTCTGGGCCTCGGCGTCGGACCTGTTCGGGGTGATGTGGCTGCAGTCGCGCTCGCGCCTGCCCGGCGCCGTCGAAGAGCTCTGAAGGAGCCCGGCTTGTCGCGTCTGGCAAAGCAGCGGAGTCTTCTGCTCGATCCGGGCGGGGGAGGGGTTTCCATGTTCGCCGCACTGCCGCTGCTGGCCTTGCCGGTGCTGGCCTACAATCTGGCCGCCCTGACCCTGAACGGCGGTTTCGGCTCCCAGGAAGCAGCGATCCGCATGAGCGAGCCGCTGTTCTCGATCGCCATGAGCAACCGCGCCCAATGGCCGGTGAACCTGGGCGACGTCATGCTGCTGGTCGGCTTGATCGTGCTGTTTATCGAGCTGCTGAAGTCGACCACCAGCCGCCGGACGGCGATCGTCAATCACGCCCTGTCGATGTTGCTGTTCGTCGCCTGCCTGGTCGAGTTCCTGCTCGCGCCGGCCTTCGCCACCTCGACGTTCTTCCTGCTGACGGTGATGGTGTTGCTGGACGTTCTGGCGGGGTTCATCGTCACTATCGTCTCGGCGCGCCGAGACGTGGATTTCGGATCGGACGGGGCCTGACGCCCGCGGTCAGGTGAGCGCGCTGAAGATGAGCGTCACGACGGCGACGTCGAAGAGGCGGATGGCGAGGGTGAACATGAGCGGTCCGTCGGCGATGGATTCACCTCCGGTTAAGCAAGACCGGCGCCAAGGCGGGCGCAGCTGATGGCGCTATTCTTCGATCGACAATGGTTCGAGGCGAAACTGGCCGAAAGGTCGCTTAGTCAACGGGTTATGGCCGCCGCGGCGGGCATGAGCGAGGCCGAACTGGTCCTGGTCTTCAAGGATCAACGGGAACTTTCCGCCGAGGAGGTGGGCATTTTCGCCGACCTGCTGGGCGTGCCGCCGACGCAGATCGCCCACTATGCCGGGGTTTCGACGCCGGTTCCGGGGCAGGACGATCTGGCGAGCCGGCTGTTGGCTTTGGAAAAGAAGGTCGCTGGGCTGGAGGCGGAGATCGCGCGGTTGAAGGGGCGGTGAGACCGCCCCTTCGCGCTTAGGCCAGCAGCTTTTGCATGAAGTACCTGGGGAACATCGGCGGCGGACCGTCGATTTGACCAAAGACGCTGAAGCCGAGGCGTTCGTAGAACCCCCGCGCCTGGAAGGCGTAGGTGTCTAGCCACATCGAGCGACAGCCGCGCGTGATCGCCTCGGTCTCGGCCTGAGCCATCATCTGGGCGCCTAGGCCTTGGCCGCGCGCCCCCTCCGGCGCGACCACGAGGCCGATATAGAACGAGCCCCACAGCGACAGCGCCCATAGGCCTCCGAGGATCTCGTCACGGCCCGGAGCGGTGATGGTGAGGGCGAACGCCTCGCCCTGGGCGTCGCCGACAGTCTGCTGGTTGAAAGCCAGGAGCGGGGCCCAGATCGGCATGTAGGCGTCGTCGGGCGCGGCGGCCCGGTGGATTGCGAATTCCATGTGATGCCTTCCGAAGTCAGTCCGCCGCGTGAAACGCGGCCATGAGGGATGGCTCATGCGGCGTCGCGCCGAGGTGTTGGCCCCGGTTCCGGTCTATCCGGCGACGTCCGCGCTCAAGGCGCGGGTCAGACTGCGACGAAACCCTTCATGCGGACGAGCCTATCAGACCTCGGTCTTGGCCGCGCCACCCTTCCGAGCCCGCCGGTCGGCGGCCCCGGAATATTCCGTCTGGTTGTAGACCGTCCGTGCGGTGTCGAGCGTTTCCTTGCCGCCACGCAGGCCGCGCCTTTGCCCATCCTGTCCCAGCACCTGGGCGGCAAAGACGGCGGCCGGTCCCGGCGTCTGAACCGGCGCGGGCGGCGGAGGGGTCTCGTAAAGCGCCGGAACGCTGCGGTCCTCGACCTCAGGCGAGCCGCCGGTTCCGGCGCCTTGCGAGCGTCGAACGCGGCGGACCTGGTTGGCCCTGCGAATGGGGTCGATCGGAGACGTCATGGAGGCGGGACCCTAGCCCCGCGCAGGTTAATCTAGCGTTTGGCGAGCTTCGCGATCTGCGCCTGCATCTCTTCCATCTGCTTTTTCAAGGCGTTCAGGGTCTCGTCGCCGGCGGGGCCGGCGGCTGGGGCGGGGTCGATGGGCTTCTGGGGCTGCGCTGCGCCATCCTCGGTCCGCGAATAGGCGAAGGGCGAGAACATCTTCATCGCGCGGTCGAACATCGCCAGGTTCTGGCGGATCTGTTCTTCATAGCCGCTGCCGAGCCCGCCGCCCGTCCCCAGGGTGGAGAACTGCGTGCGCATCCGTTCCTGTTGCTCGGCGAAGGTGGCCAGCGACAGTTCCAGATAGCTCGGCAGGAAGGCCTGCATCGAGTTGCCGTAGAAGCCGATCAGTTGGCGCAGGAACTGGATCGGGAGGAGGTTCTGACCCTCGCGGCTTTCTTCTTCGAAGATGATCTGGGTAAGGACGGTGCGCGTAATGTCTTCGTTGGTCTTGGCGTCATAGACCACGAAGTCGACGCCCTGCTTCACCATGTCCGACAGGTGTTCGAGCGTGACGTAGGAGGATGAGGCGGTGTTGTAGAGCCGCCGGTTTGCATACTTTTTGATGACGACGCGCGCGTCGCCGGATCCCTGGGTCTCGACCATCCCACAATCCCTTATTTGGCACGCTCCCCGCGGCGCACCCCTAGTCTTGCACCGCAGTATCGCGAATGCGAGGGCGTTCGGAAAGCGGGGGTTCCGATCAGGCGAGTTAGCTACACCCCCTTGCCCAAGCTCTGGGGTTTATCGATAGATGAAAGCCTTGAAGTCCAGGAGCCTCGCCATGAGCGACGTCGTCATTGTCTCCGCCGCCCGCACCCCGGTTGGATCGTTCAACGGGGCGCTTTCAAGCCTCCCGGCCCATGAGCTTGGCAAGATCGCCATCCAAGCCGCCATCGAGCGCGCAGGGATCAGCGCCGCCGACGTGGGCGAGGTGATCATGGGGCAGGTGCTGCAGGCCGGCGCCGGCCAGGGCCCAGCTCGCCAGGCGGCGGTCAACGCCGGCATCCCGGTGGAAAGCCCGGCTTGGAGCCTCAATCAACTTTGTGGTTCGGGCCTGCGCGCGGTCGCGCTCGGCGCCCAACAGATCGCCGACGGCTCGGCTTCGGTGGTGATCGCCGGCGGGCAGGAAAGCATGAGCCAGGCGCCGCACGCCCAGCAGCTCCGCACCGGACAGAAGATGGGCGATCTCGCCCTGGTCGACACCATGATCAAGGACGGCTTGTGGGATGCCTTCCACGGCTACCACATGGGCCAGACCGCCGAGAACATCGCCAACCGTTGGCAAATCACCCGCGAAGATCAGGACGTCTTCGCCGTCGCCAGCCAGAACAAGGCTGAGGCCGCTCAAAAGGCCGGTAAGTTCTCCGGGGAGATCGCTCCGGTCACCATCAAGGGCCGTAAGGGCGACACGGTGGTGGATCAGGACGAATACATCCGCCATGGCGCGACCCTGGATAGCGTCTCGGGCCTGCGCCCGGCCTTCGCCAAGGAAGGCTCGGTCACGGCCGCCAACGCCTCCGGCCTCAATGACGGCGCCGCGGCGCTGGTGCTGATGAGCGCCGACGAAGCGGCCAAGCGCGGGCTGAAGCCGCTGGCCCGCATCGCTTCGTGGGCCAATGCCGGGGTGGATCCGGAGATCATGGGCACCGGCCCGATCCCGGCCAGCCGCAAGGCGCTGGAAAAGGCCGGCTGGAGCGTCGCCGACCTGGATCTCGTGGAATCCAACGAAGCCTTCGCCGCCCAGTCGATCTGCGTGGTGCGCGACCTCGGCCTCGATCCGGCCAAGGTGAACGTCAACGGCGGCGCTATCGCGATCGGCCATCCGATCGGCGCCTCGGGCGCCCGCATCCTGACCACCCTTGTCCACGAAATGAAACGTTCGGGGGCTAAGAAGGGCCTAGCCACGCTTTGCGTTGGTGGCGGCATGGGCGTTGCCATGTGCGTCGAAGCAGTCTGACCATCTAGGTTGGGAGCGCCGGAACAACCGGCGCCCCTGTTTTTCAAGCGGGAGGCGGCCCTATGGGCAGAGTTGCGTTCGTGACGGGTGGGACGCGCGGCATCGGCCGGGCGATCTGCGAGCGGTTGAAGAGCGACGGCTTCAAGGTCGCCGCTGGGTATTCGGGTAACGAAGAAGCGGCCAAGGCCTGCGCCGACGAACTGGGCGTCATGGTCGTCAAAGGCAATGTCGGCAGCTTCGAAGACTGCCGGCGCGCGGTCGAGGCGGTCACCGCCGAGTTGGGGCCGATCGAGGTCCTGGTCAACAACGCCGGCATCACCCGCGACGGCGTGTTCCACAAGATGACCCCCGAGCAGTGGTCCGAGGTCATCCGGGTGAACATGGACTCCGTGTTCAACATGACCCGCCATGTGATCGAGGGCATGCGCGATCGGTCATGGGGCCGCGTGATCAACATTTCGTCGATCAACGGCCAAAAGGGCCAAATGGGCCAAGCCAACTATTCCGCCGCCAAGGCCGGGGTCATCGGCTTCACCAAGGCGCTGGCGCTGGAAAACGCGCGCAAGGGCGTGACGGTCAACTGCATCGCACCGGGCTATATCGACACCGAAATGGTGCAAGCGGTGCCGGAAAACGTGCTGGCGGCGATTATCGGCCAGATCCCTGTCGGCCGCCTGGGCAAGGGCGAAGAGATCGCCGACATGGTCGCTTTCCTGGCCGGCGAGCACGCGGGCTATGTCACCGGGTCGACATTGTCGCTGAACGGTGGCCAGTACATGGCCGGTTAAGCTTGTTAGGGGTCCAAAAAGCGCCCCAGTCAAAGGGCATCTGCCTATCTTGATGGCAAGCGAAAGACCGGCGTCAACGTACAGACCGCTCTTCGCCGCGGCGCTCGCCGCGGCGTTGAGCGTCGGCTGTGCGTTGCCGGCCTACGCGGCTCCCCAGACATTGCGCGAGGGGCTGTTCGGGGATCGCCCGGCTCCAGGACGTCGCGCCAGCCCGCCGATAGCGCGCTACGTCAGCCAGGAAGGCGAGGCCTTCATCCTCGATCGCAGCCAGCCTCGAGCCTACATGAAGTTCGAGAGCAGCCCCGAGGTTTGGGTGTTGCGGCCGCATCCCGCCCCGCGGGGCGACGTCATCTACAAGAATGATCTCGGCGAGCCGATGCTGCGGGCCACGCGGCTGGGCGGCCTGACATTGTTCACCGCCCAGCGTCCTGGCGGATCGCCTGCGGCCTTCGCGGGCGGCGGAGGCAACGCGTTGCGGCTCGCGCCGCTCACTCCGCAAGTGTTGTTGGAGCGCCTGGCGCAGGCGAGCGCCAAGGCCACTCGCGCTGCGCGCCGGCTTATCCCTTTCGAGGCTGACGCCTCACCGGAGTCCTCGGCCGTTGTGGCCGACGCCGCGATCGTGACCGCCGAAGCGGTGGTGCGGCTCTCGCGCCGACCCGATGGTCGCAATCTGCTGGGGCGCCTGAAGAAGGTGAAGCTGGTCGAGGGTTCCAAGCCCGCCGTGGCTCTGCACGGCAGCGAGATGCGGATCACCGTCTCGCCCGATGACGGTCTGGCTGGCCGGCCGTCCTCCGACAAGATCATGCAGGCGGCCGGGGCCCGATAGGGCGCGACGGGGGCGCGAAAAAGCCCGCCACGATGGGCGGGCTTTGCACGCAGGTCTCGGTTTGATTCTAGCGTTGCGCGAGTTCGGCGCTGCGGGCCTTGGCCATCATGGCGTTGCGGTTGGCGACGCCTTCGGTGATTTCGACGCGGACGCCCTTCATGCAGGCGCTGTCGGCCAGGCGGGAAATCGCGCCCGGTTGCGTGCGGCCGCAGAACTCGCGGGCGGCGACGTCGATGCGCTCGTTCAAGATCTTCGCACCTTGGGCGCTGGACGTGTCGATGTCGGAAACCTTCACCGCGACCGGGGCGGCATGCGCGCCGCTGGCGATAGCCAGCATAGGAACGGTGGCGAGGGCGAGGGTGGCGATGCCGGCGAAGGTGCTGCTGATCTTGAACATCTGAAATCTCCCATTTCATCTGTAGTTGTTGTGGCGCCCGTCTGGCCGCCGATGAATTGGAGATAGCGCCTGTATGCTCGCGAAGTCTTGTTAATGCGGCGTAATGACACATATTTAAGAGAGTTACCGGAAGTTTATCTGAAACATTACATGAATTTCATACTTTCTATTCTGTAATAAAGCGCTCGGCCTAGTGCGTCGGTTATAGATTTCCTTTGCTTGCGGCGCGGCCCCTTCAGCCCGTAGGATTCCGGGCAATCAAATTGGGGGGAGGGCGCCGCATGGCCTTCAAGCTGAACGTCAACGGCAAGGCCATGTCGGCGGATGTCGACGGCGATACGCCGCTGCTCTGGGTCCTGCGCGACACGCTTGGCATCCTTGGCCCGAAGTACGGTTGCGGGGTCGCCCAGTGCGGCGCCTGCACGGTGCATGTCGATGGCGCGCCGGTGCGGTCCTGCTCGCTGCCGGTCGACAGCCTGGGCGCCTCGAAGATCGTCACCATCGAAGGGATCGGCGCGGGCGCGGTCGGCAAGAAGGTGCAGGCGGCCTGGACCGAGCTCGATGTCGCCCAATGCGGCTACTGCCAGGCCGGCCAGATCATGTCGGCCACCGCGCTGCTGACGGCGAACGCCAAGCCGACCGACGCCGATATCGACGATGCGATGAGCGGCAATATCTGCCGCTGCGCCACCTACACCCGCATTCGCGCGGCGATAAAGCTGGCGTCTGGCCAGAAGACGGAGGCTTGAGATCATGGCTGACGGATCCCATCCCTTTGTCGCGTCGCGACGCGACGTCCTGGCCGGCGGCGGACTGCTGCTGTCCTTCAGCGTCGCGCCCAAGGCCGGCGCGGCCGAAGCCGGCGGCTCGGCCTCGAAGCTGAACGCCTATGTGCGCGTTGCGCCGGACGGCGTGGTGACGATCGTCGCCAAGAACCCCGAGGTCGGCCAGGGCATCAAGACGATGCTGCCGATGCTGATCGCCGAAGAGCTGGACGTCGACTGGGGCAGCGTTCGCACCGAACAGGCGATGAACGACCCGACAGTGTATGGCCGCCAGTTCGCCGGCGGCAGCATGGCCACGCCGCTGCATTGGGACGAGCTGCGCCGGGTTGGCGCGGCCGCGCGGGTGATGCTGATCGCCGCCGCCGCGCAGGGGTGGGGCGTCCCGGCCGGCGAATGCACGACGGCGTCGGGCGTCGTCCACCACAAGGGCTCGAACCGCAAGGCGACCTACGGCGCGCTGGCGGGCAAGGCGGCGGGGGTTCCTGTGCCGGACCTGAAGACCGTGCCGCTGAAGGACCCCAAGGACTACAAGATCATTGGCCAAGCCAAGGTGCAGGTCGACACCGCCGCCATCGTGACCGGCAAGCCGTTGTTCGGTATCGACGTCACCGTGCCGGGCATGCTGTTCGCCACCTACGAAAAGGGCCCGGTGTTCGGGGCCAAGGTGGCCGGTGCGGATCTGGCCGCCGCCAAGGGCGTGAAGGGCGTTCGTGACGCCTTCGTGGTCGAGGGAGGAACCGAGCTCGATGGTTTGCTCCCCGGCGTGGCGGTGGTGGCCAACAGCTGGTGGGCCGCCAAGAAGGGACGTGACCAACTCAATACCCGCTGGTCCGACCATCCGACCGGCAAGCAGTCGAGCGCCGCCTTCGCAGCTCGCGCCGTCGAGCTCTCCAAGGCCGCGCCGCAGAAGACCGAGCGCAATGACGGCGATGTCGTCGCAGCGCTGAAGGGCGCCGCCAAGGTCGTCGAGGCGGCCTACGCCTATCCGTTTATCTCGCACGCCAACCTCGAGCCTCAGAACTGTACGGCGCACTTCAAGGACGGGAAGATCGAGATCTGGGCGCCGACCCAGAACCCCGAGCCTGGCCGCCAGTTGGTGGCCAAGACCCTTGGCGTCGCACCGGACGACATCACCATCCACATGATCCGCGGCGGCGGCGGTTTCGGCCGGCGGCTGATGAACGACTACATGGTCGAGGCCGCCTGGATCTCCAAGCAGGCCGGCGCGCCGGTGAAACTGCTGTGGACGCGCGAAGACGACATGCGTCACGACTTCTACCGCCCGGCGGGATGGCACTTCCTGAAGGGCGGGGTGAACGCCGCCGGCGACATCGTCGGCTGGCACAATCACTTCGTGACCTTTGGCGAGAATGGCGTGGCGGGCCGCAGCGCCGGCATGTCGCCGACTGAGTTCCCGGCGCGGTTCCTGAACGACTATCGCTACGACGTCTCAATGATGCCGTCGGGGATCCCGACCGGTCCGCTTCGGGCGCCGGGTTCGAACGCCATCGCCTTTGTGGTGCAGTCCTTCATCGACGAGTTGGCCCATGCAGCTGGCGCCGATCCGGTGGCTTTCCGCCTGAAGCTGCTCGGGGACCAGCCGATGGTCGGCACGCCGCCGTCCGGCTACGCCGCCGGCCGGATGGCCGCGGTGGTGAAGCTGGCGGCCGAGAAATCCGGATGGGGCCGAAAGCTGCCCAAGGGTTCGGGCCTGGGCGTGGCGTTCCACTACAGTCACCTGGGCTATTTCGCCGAGGTCGTGGAGGTGGCGGTCGCGCCCGATGGGGCGGTGAAGCTGGTGAAGGTATGGGTGGCGGCCGACGTCGGCCGTCACGTGATCAATCCGTTCGGCGCGCTGAACCAAATCGAGGGCTCGGTGCTCGACGGATTGTCGGCCGCTCTCCACCAGAAGATCACCATCGAGAACGGGGCGGCGGTCGAGAGCAACTTCAGCGACTATGCGCTGATGCGGATCAATGAGGCGCCGCCGATCGAGACCCACTTCATCAAGTCGGACAATTCTCCGACTGGTCTTGGCGAGCCGGCCCTGCCGCCGATCCTTCCGGCCCTGTGCAACGCGATCTTCGCGGCGACGGGCAAGCGTATCCGCCAGCTGCCCGTGGATACCGAGAGCCTGAAGACGGCCTAAGCGAGTTGGATAATTGTCCGGACCCGGACGCTTTTGGCGTCCGGGGGCGCACGCGCCCGCTATCGAGAAAACTGAAGGCGCGGTATGACGGTGGCCCGAGGCGGTGACGCCTTCAAAGATAATGACGCCATGACAACCAGCCGGCCGCCGACGAAACGCTACGAGCAGCGCAAGCACGCTATCGTCAGCTCCGCCGTCGAAGTGATCAACCGCAAGGGCGTGCGGGGCATGACCCTGGCCGATGTCGCGCTGCGGCTGAACCTCGTGCCGACCGGGGTGATCTACTACTTCAAGAACAAGGAAGACTTGGCCTGCGCCTGCTTCCTGCACGGCATCGAACTGTTCAACGAACTCTCGGCGGTGGGCGAGGCGGGCACGAGCGTCCGCGAGCGGCTAGCGCTCTTCCTGGACGCCTACTTCGATTACAAGGGCCGCGTCGTGCTCGGCGAGGCCGAACCGATTGCGGTCTTCAACGATGTGCGCGCCTTGAACAGCGCGCCGGTGAACGCCGCCTATCTGGAGATGTTCCGCAAGCTGCGCGGACTGCTCCAGGGCCCGGAAACCGAAGGGCTGTCGCGGGCCGGATTCAATGCTCGCGCTCACCTGCTGATCTCAGAAGCCTTCTGGGCCGTGGTCTGGCTGCGCCGTCACGACGTCGAGGACTATGGGCGAGTTTCCAAGCGGGTCCTGGCGATCACCGCCGATGGTTTGGCGGCGCCGGGCGCGGCCTGGGCGCCGCTGCCCTTGCCCGACCTGATCGCTGAGTCGACGGGCGGCGCCGAAGCCTCAAGCGAACTGTTCCTGCGGGCGGCGACGCAGCTCATCAACGAAGAGGGATATCTGGGCGCCTCGGTCGAGAAGATTTCGGCTCGGCTCAACGTGACCAAGGGCGCCTTCTATCATCACAACGAGAACAAGGATGAGCTCGTCGTCGCCTGCTTCGAGCGCACCTTCGACGTGATGCGGCGGGCGATCCGTCAAGCTGAGGCGATCTCCGGCAGCGGACTTCAGACCCTGACGACGGTGGCGGCGGCGTTGGTGTCCTACCAGATGTCGGGGAATGCGCCGTTGCTGCGCGCCTCGGCCCTGACCTCGGCGCCGGAATCGATCCAGCCGCAATTGCTGGCGAAGTTCGACCGCATCTCCGACCGCTTCGCCTCATTGATTTCGGATGGTGTCGCCGATGGCTCGGTGCGGCCCGTGGACACCAACATCGCCGCCCAGATGATCACGGCGATGATCAACGCCGCGGCCGAACTGCATCACTGGGCGAGCGACGTGACGCCCGAGGAGACCGCCGACCTCTACGTCAGGCCCTTCTTCGAGGGGCTATTGGCGCCGCGTCCCGACTAGGCGGGGGCGTTCCTGCCGGGCAGAGTGAAAGAAAACGCCCGAGGGGACGCCAGATGAAGAAACTGCTGATCGCCAATCGTGGCGAGATCGCCGTCCGCATCGCGCGCACCGCCGCTGAGATGGGTATCGAGACACTCGCGGTCTATTCCAGCGACGACGCGGCTTCTCTCCACACGCGCAAGGCCGACGCCGCCCATGCCCTGGCGGGGGCCGGGCCGGCCGCCTATCTGGACGGCGCGCAGATTCTGGCTGCAGCCAAGGCCCTGGGGTGCGACGCCGTCCATCCTGGCTACGGCTTTCTGTCCGAAAACGCGGCGTTCGCGCGGGCCTGCGGCGAGGCCGGCGTCATCTTTGTGGGGCCAAGCCCAGAGACCTTGGAGTTGTTTGGCGACAAGGGCCGCGCGCGCGCCCTGGCCGCCCAATGCGACGTGCCGATCCTGGCCGGGACCGGCGGCGCGACGACGCTGGCCCAAGCCCGCGCCTTCATGGAAGAGCTCGGCGAGGGCGAGGCCATCATGGTCAAGGCCGTCGCCGGCGGCGGCGGTCGCGGCATGCGGCCGGTGACGAGGCCGGATGAACTGAGCGAGGCGTTCGAACGCTGCGCCTCCGAGGCCCAGGCCGCGTTCGGCGACGGCTCGCTCTATGTCGAACAGTTCCTGCCGCACGCCCGCCATGTGGAGGTGCAGATCGCCGGCGACGGGCAGGTGGTGTCTCACCTGTGGGATCGCGAGTGCAGCCTGCAGCGGCAACGCCAGAAGGTCGTCGAGATCGCGCCTGCCGACAGTTTGCCGTTGGAGACGCGGGAGCGGTTGTTTGAGGCCGCCGTCGCGCTGGGCCGGGCCGCCCACTACCGCAATCTGGGGACTGTCGAGTTCCTGGTGCACGGCGAGACGGTGGTCTTCATTGAGGCAAATCCCCGTCTCCAGGTGGAGCATACGGTCACCGAAGCGGTTACCGGGCTGGACCTAGTCCGTATACAGATCGAGATCGCACGCGGCCGCTCGCTAGCCGACCTCGGTTTGACTCAAAGCCAAGTACCGAGCCCTCGCGGGGCCGCGGTCCAGGCCCGCGTCAATCTCGAAACCATGAGCGCCGATGGCTCGGCCAAGCCGTCTGGAGGGACGCTTTCGGCCTATGAGCCGCCAGCAGGCCCGGGGGTTCGCGTCGATGGCTTCGGCTATGCCGGCTATCGCACCAGCGCCCGGTTCGACAGCCTGCTGGCCAAGGTGATCGTGCATTCGGTCGACCTGCCCACGGCGGCGGCCAAGGCGCGCCGTGCGCTGTCCGAATTCCGCATCGCCGGTTCGGCCACCAATATCGATTTCCTGCAAAGCCTGTTGGCGCATCCAGCTGTCGCTAAGGGCGAGGTGCATACGCGCTTCATCGAGGAACGGATGGAGGAGCTGACCGGCGGCCCGGAAGCGCCAAGGCTCTACTTCGAAACCGCCGGCGGGGCGGTCCCGACCAAGCGCGCGGGTGCGCAGGTCGATACCTCCGATCCCTTGGCGGTCCTGCATCACGGCAAGGCGCAGAGCGTTGCCGAGGACGACGAGGAGGAACTGGAAGGGCCGGAGGGGACGAGGGCGCTGCGCGCACCGTTGCAGGGCACGGTGATCGGCCTGCTGGCCAAGGTCGGCGAAGAAGTTCGCGAGGGCCAGCCGCTCTTCGTCATGGAGGCCATGAAGATGGAGCACGTGATCGCGGCGAGCTTCTCGGGCGTGGTGCGGCAGATCGCTGTGGCGGAGGGCGACACGGTCTTCGAGGAGCACCCGCTGGCCTTCCTTGAGGAGGCCCAGGTGACGGGCGGCGCGGCGGTGCAGGAAGAGGAGATCGACCTCGACTACATCCGTCCTGACCTCGCCGAGGTGCTCGAGCGCCACGACCGGATCTTGGACGCAGCAAGGCCGGAGGCGACGGCCCGGCGCCGAAAAACCGGCCAGCGCACCACGCGCGAGAACATCGACGACCTCTGCGACGAGGGCAGCTTCACCGAGTACGGCGCCCTGACGGTGGCCGCCCGCCGGCGGCGCAACACCATGGAAGAGCTGATCGCCCAGACGCCGGCGGACGGCATGGTGATGGGGCTGGGGTCGGTCAACGGCGACCGCTTCGCAGAGGAGAAGTCCCGCGTCGCGGTGATGGCTTACGACTACACCGTCCTGGCCGGCACCCAAGGTTCGCACAACCACGACAAGCTCGACCGGATGAGCGAGATCGCCGCGCGCTGGCGGCTGCCGACGGTGTTCTTCACCGAGGGCGGCGGCGGCCGGCCGGGCGACACCGAGGGCGGCGGGTTCGTGCGCGGGTTCGAGTTCTGGGGGCGGCTGTCTGGCGCGGTGCCGCTGGTCGGGATCAATTCGGGCCGCTGCTTCGCCGGCAACGCCGCCATCCTGGGCTGCTGCGATGTGATCATCGCGACCAAGGATTCGGCGCTCGGCATGGGCGGGCCGGCGATGGTCGAGGGCGGCGGCCTGGGCGTCTTTCGGCCGGAGGAGATCGGTCCAATCAAGGTCATGCAGGCCAATGGGACCATCGATGTGCTGGCCGAGGACGAGGCCGACGCGGTGCGGCTGGCCAAGCAGTACCTGTCCTACTTCCAGGGGCCGGTGAAGGATTGGGAGGCGGCTGATCAGCGGCTGCTCCGCCGGGCGATCCCTGAAAACCGGCTGCGGGTCTATGACGTCCGCAAGGTGATCGAGTTGATCGCCGACACCGGTTCGGTGTTGGAACTGCGGCCCAAATTCGGCTTGGCCATGGTCACCGCCTTCATCCGCATCGAAGGGCGGCCGGTGGGTGTGTTCGCCAACAATCCGCAGCATCTCGGCGGGGCCATCGATAGCGACGCTTCCGACAAGGCCGCGCGGTTCCTGCAGCTTTGCGAGGCGTTCGACATTCCGCTGCTGTCGCTCTCCGACACGCCCGGCAACATGGTTGGGCCGGAGGCCGAGAAGACTGGTCTGATCCGCCATTGCTCGCGGCTGTTCGTCATCGGGGCCAACCTCACCGTGCCGCTGTTCTCGGTGATCCTGCGCAAGAGCTACGGCCTGGGCGCCATCGCCATGACCGGCGGTTCCTACCAAGCTTCCATGTTCTGCGTGTCCTGGCCGACTGGCGAGTTCGGGGGGATGGGGCTGGAGGGTTCGGTCAAGCTTGGCTACCGCAACGAGCTGGCGGCCATCGAGGACCCGGCCGCCCGCAAGGCCAAGTTCGATGACATGGTCGCGGCCGCCTATGCGCGCGGCAAGGCGCTGTCTCAGGCCTCGGGCCCGGCGTTGGACGATGTCATCGACCCCGCCGACACGCGTCGCTGGGTGCTGTCGGGCCTGAAGTCCTTGCCGCCATTGCCCGTTCGGACCGAGAAGAAACTGCGGTGGATCGATAGCTGGTGAGCTGCTGTTTCCACCCCACTTGACGATATTTCTTACGCATGTAAGTTTTCGAAACTACAGGTGTAAGAAATGTCCAAGATCACGTCGGCTGAAAGCCTCGTCATGCAGGTGTTGTGGGCCAAGGGCGCGCTCCCGGCCGACGAGATCATGCGTGACGTGGCTGGTCCCCAAGGTTGGGGCGAGGCCACGGTCCGCACCCTGATCACCAGGCTGCTGAAGAAGAAGGCCATCGTCTCCGAACGCGGAGATGGGCGGGTCCGCTATCGTCCGCTCATCTCCCAGGCCGACTATCTGACCGGCGAGAGCCAAGGGCTGCTGGACCGCCTCTTCGACGGCCAACTCGCGCCGATGATCGCGCACTTTGCTCAACACCGCCGCCTGTCGCCGGAGGAGCTGAAGCGGCTGAAGCAGATGATCGCCGACATCGAGCGTGACGATGGCTGAGGTGCTCAGCGCCTTGGCTGGGGTGAACCTTGCGGCCGGCTTGGCGATCCTGTTGGTGCTCGCCGCCCGCCTGTTTGTACGTCGAAGCTTCGGCCCCGAAGTGGCCTACGGCCTTTGGGCCATACCTCCGGCGGCGGGCCTGGCGACCCTACTGCCTGCGCGCGTCGCCGACGGCCTTCAATTGGCGCCGGCGACGGGTCAAGCCAGTCACGCCGCCGTGCTGCTCGCAGTGTGGCTGGTCGGCGCGGTCATTGCGGCGCTGTGGCTGGCGGCTTTGCAGATCCGGTTCCTGCATCTTGCTCGCGCGGGACTGACCGGTCCGGCTGTGATCGGCGTCATTGCGCCACGGCTGGTGATGCCTCGTGACGATGGCGCCTATAGCGATGCCGAACGCGCCTTGGTCCGCGCTCACGAGCGGGAACACATGGCCCGCGGCGATCCTCGGGCCAATGCGCTGCTGGCGGCCGTGCAGTGCCTCTGCTGGTTCAATCCGTTGGTGCATCTGGCGGCAGGGCTTATCCGGCTGGATCAGGAACTGGCTTGCGACGCCGCGGTGGTTCGCCGACGCGGGGTCGCCAAGGCGGCCTACGCCAGGGCCCTGTTGAAGGTCCAGATGACCAGCGGCGCTCTCCCGCTTGGCGCGCGTTGGCTGGCGAGCGGCGCCCATCCGTTGGAACTGCGGATCGCCTCGCTGGCGCGGCCGCCACACCGCGACGGTCTGACTGGGCCGATCTTGGTCCTCGCCGCGCTGGCGGTGGCGGTCGTCGCGGCCTGGGCCGGCCAGCCGCCGGTCCCAGAGCGGCCCAGCCTGGTTCCGCAAATGGTGGGCGAGGATCGACCGATGTCCGTCGCGATCATTCGAGTGGCGCCGGCCGTTCGGCCCTGACCTGGGAGGACGTCGCGTGTTTGCCCGTCGCGAACGGTTCGAGATCGCCGGAGTGCTGGGCGTGCTGGCCGTCGTTGTCAGCCTGCCCCTGATCGGGATTTATGCGACCTGGTCCGACCAGCGGGCGATGCGGCGGGCCTGGGATATCTTGGGCGCCTCGTGCCCGGTCGCGGCGGCGCCGACCTCGCCCTCGTCGGAGCGCCACCCCCTCAAGGTCTTCGAGTACGGCGACATCAGCTTTTCGCGGAGGTTCGGCCATGTGAGCTGTGTCGCCCCCGGCGAAGGCGGACCCTTCGGGCGCACGACCTACCGCGTCTGCCAGTTCACCGCGCCGGCGCTGATCGGCGTCGTCACCGCCGACCGTACCGTCTTCTATGCGACGGGCGTCGGGCGTAAGGCGACCGTGACGGTGCGGGGCGGCGAACCATCCTGCGTCATTGGCGGATGGTTCGCCGGCTGAGGTCAGCTAGTGCGGCACGTAGGTCCGCAAGACGTCCTCGATGATGCGTTCGAGTTGGCCCAGCGTGTTGCAGGTCTTGGCCACGTGGCAGAAGCGCTCATAACGGTACATGACGCTGTCGCCCTGGCTCCAGTAGCTCTCCGGTTCCGGGTTTAGCCAGATCACCGAGCGCGCGCGCTTCTGGATGGTCGCCATCAGGTCCAGCCGCGGGTCGGCGTAGTTTGACCGCCCGTCACCCAGGAAGATCACCGTGGTGTGGCTGTCGACGTGGTCGATATGGTTCTCGACGAAGTCCTCCAGCGACTTGCCGTAGTCGGTCTGCTGGAAGCCGATCCGCTTCAGAACCTCGAAGATCGCCTTGTCGACGTGCTCGTCGTCGAGGATGTCGTTGACGCTGATCAGCCGCCCGGAGAAGGCGTAGGCGTCCATGCGGTCGACCACCTCGTTCAGGCTGTAGAGGAAGGTCAGCAGGAACTGGGCGGCGGCGGCCACCGACTTCGAGACGTCGCAGATGCAGACGATCGAGGGCTTGTCGATCTTCTCGGTCTTCCAGATGACCTCGAAGGGCATGCCGCCATAGGGCATGGATTTCCGCAGCGTGCGGCGGATGTCCATGTGGCCGCGTTTGGCGCGGTTGCGGCGGCGCGAATAGCGGTCGGCCAGTCGCTTGGCCATCTTCTTGACCAGCGCCTGCATCATCGCCTGGTCGACGGGATCGATGCCGCCCTCGGCGTTCAGCGCCTTGCGGGCCAGCATCTCCTCGCGGAGCATCTTGCCGGAACCCGAGGCGTAGAGCTCATGCTGACGCGCGACGTAGCGCTGGGCTTCCTCGGTCAGCTTGCGCTTGCCGGCTTCGAGCCGATCGGCTGCGTCGCCGCCGCCTTCCAGCTTGCGGGCGGCGTTGATGATCGCTTCGATCTCGCCCAGCCCCATCTCCTCCAGCAGCCGGCGGGTCAGGCGCGAGCGCTGGGTCGAGAGGCGGATCTGCGAGACCTGGGCCCGCTCGGCCGCGTCTTCCATGGCCTGGGCGATGGAGGACGCGTCGCCCTCCATCAGCATCTGGGCGAGCTCCGACTCCGCAGCCTCCGGCGGCAGGCCGTCCATGGGATCGCCGCCCTGCTCGCCGTTGGGCGGCGGGGGCGGGTCGAAGGACACCTGGTCGCGGGCGAAGAAGGTGTCGAAGGTCGCGTCGAACCGCACCACCTCGTCGGCGGTCTTGGCCAAGGTCGCGCACAGCGCATCCTTGAACAGTTCACGATCCGAGAAGCCGACCTTCGCCACCGTCAGGTGGGCGTCGATCGCTTCTACAGGCGAGACCTTGACGTCCGCGGCCCGCAGGGCCCGGAAGAAGTCTTCCAACGCGCCCTGCATGGGATCAGGCCGCCGGCCGGCGGAGCAGTTCGCCGATCTGCGGCTCCACGGCGGCGATGTCCGGCTCGAACTTCAGCAGCACGTTGAGCGTGTCGCGCACGACCTCAGTGTCCAGGCTGTCAGCGTTCAGCAGGATCAGCGCCCGGGCCCAGTCGACGGTCTCGGAGATCGAGGGCGACTTGCGCAGGTCCAGGGTGCGCAGCGACTGCACGAAGCCCACCAGTTCGGCGGTCAGGGTCGCTTCGATGTCCGGCACGCGGCTGGCGACGATCTTGCGCTCCAGCGCCGCGTCCGGCAGCGGGATGTGCAGGTGCAGGCAGCGGCGCTTCAGGGCGTCGCCCAGGTCGCGGACATTGTTGGAGGTCAGGAAGACCAGCGGCGGGGTCTTGGCCTTGATCACGCCGAGCTCGGGGATCGAGACCTGATAGGCCGACAGCACTTCGAGCAGGAAGGCTTCGAAGGCTTCATCGGACTTGTCGATTTCATCGATCAGCAGGACGCAGCCGTCGTCTTCCTTCAGCGCCTTCATCAAGGGGCGCGGTTCCAGGAAGGGTTCGGAGAAGAACAGGTCGCCGATGCCGTGCAGCCGGTCCATCGCCGCGTCCATGTCGGTCGCATCGGCGAGAGCCGCGCCCATCCGGTCCTTGAGGATCTGGGTGTACAGGAGCTGCTTGCCGTATTTCCACTCGTACAGGGCTTTGGACTCGTCCAGGCCCTCATAGCACTGCATGCGGATCAGGGGCTGGTTCAGCAGGGTGGCGGTCGACAGCGCCAGTTCGGTCTTGCCGACGCCGGCCGAACCTTCGACCAGGATCGGCTTTTGCAGATGGATGGCCATGTAGAGCGCGGTGGCGATGCGCTTGGAGGCGATGTAGCCGACGCTGGCCAGCCCTGCGATCAGGGCGTCCACGGATCCCAGGACGTCCGTCGGCGCGGCCTTAATCGCCGCGGTGGAAGAAAGGGTCAAAGTCTCGAACTTTCATAAGTGCGCGAAAACCGCGCCATGGCGTCTTCAATAATTTGACAAGTGTGCAAGCCGCTCAGCCCTGACGCAAGCGAACGTTCAAACGGGCGTTGGAATGCTCGGCGCTTTGTCGCCCCGGTCTAGGCCGCCTGCGCAAAGAATGCGGTGATGGCGGCGGTGGCCTCGGGCTCTTCCAGAGTAGGGGCATGGCCCATCTTGGGGATCTCGACGCGGGCCATGTGCGGGGCTGCGGCGCTCATCTTGCCGGCGATGTCAGCGTCGAGGATGTCCGACGTTTCGCCTCGCACGAGCAGCAGCGGGCGATCGGCGGCCAGGGCGTTGAACAGCGGCCAAAGGTCCGGAACGCCCGCCGCCGGGGCCCCGTCGCTGGCTGGAGCCGCGGTCTTGAAGCCCTGGGAGATGGCTGGATCGTAGTCGAGCGAGAAGACCCCGTGATCGTCGCGGAACACCCGGCGAGCAAAGCGCTCCCAGTCGGCGTCGGTCAGGTGGGGAAGCGCCTCGCCATTGATCGCCTTGGTGTAGGCCGTCGCTTCGGCCCAGCTCGAGACCGGCGGCGCGCCGCCGACATAGCTGGCGATTCTGGCGATCCCCGCTGCGCCGACCTCCGGCCCGATATCATTCAGCACCGCGCCGCCGATCAGGTCGGGCCGCATCGCGCACAACGTCATGGTGATCAGCCCGCCCATCGAGGTGCCGACGAAGTGGGCGCGGCCGATGCCCGCTTGAGTCATCAGGGCGATGACGTCGGCGGCGTAGACCGCCGGGTTGTAGTTGGCGGGATTGGGATCGCGGTCGGAATTGCCGCGTCCGCGAACGTCGATGCTCAACACCCGACGGCCCTGCGCGGCGATGAGCGGGGCGAGGACTTCGAAATCGCGGGAGTTCCGCGTCAGGCCGTGAATGCAGATCACCGGCAGCTTCGCCGGACCCGAGGCCGGGGCATGGTCGCGGGCGAAGAGGGCCAGGCCGTCGGCGCTGGTCCATGTGCGGTCGGTGATCATGTGGTCCTACTTCTTCAGGTCGCCATGGCCGGGCGAGCGCCCGGCCACTCCGAGACGTTAGCGGAAGGTCTACCCTAGTCCATATGGACGGTAGGGTCCGGCGATGAGCTGTTCGAACACGCCCATGCCGGTTTGCGGCGCCTCCCCCGGGGTCGAGAGCGTGACCCGCGACAGGGCCTGGATGTGGACATTCTCCGGGCTGGCCATGTCGGTGGCCGCCAGGTCGATGTCTTCGCGCTCAACGACCAGTTCGCCCTTGTAGCCTCCGTGCCGCCAGGTCGGCGCGCCGTAGCCGATGCCGCGCATCAGGAAGGTCAGGAACGGCTCGAAAGTGATGCTGGCCGATCCTTGGGCCAGCGGCACGTTCAGAACGCCGCCGCGCGCGTGACGGGTGCCGGCGATCAGGCTCACGTCCTCCATGGCCGCGGTCTCGGTCTCGTAGTGCCCCTCCGGGCCCGCGCCGTCCGGCGAGATCACCGCGCGGGTGTTCCAAGGGCGGCCCTCGGGGTCGGCGTTGACGTGGAAGAAGACGCTGCGGTCATCGAAGTTCAGCGGCGTCCATTGCCAGAAGAACCCGCCCATCGTCATCGGAACCGGCGGTTGCGGATCGGGCGCGCCGACCGGACGGATGCCCCACGAGCGGTCGCGACTGCCCACTGTCCCGGCCTGCAGTTCGCGGCGTTGGCCGTCGACCTCGATCCAGCCGGTGATGCGAACGTTCTGGGTCAGACGGGTGTAGTCCATGAAGGCGCGCGGCCCGATCCGGCGCATGAAGCGCGGCTCTTCGATCGGGAAGGCGCGGCCCTCGAAGATCAGCTCAGCGGCGAAACCATTGGACGGCTCGACGGTGACCTTCAGCTTTTGGAGCGGCTCCAGCACCTCGATGCGAATGGGCCCGCAGGTCAGGTCCATGCGCTCCATATTCAGGATGCGGCTGGCGTGCAGGCAGTGCTGCACCCCGTCGCGCACCACGGAGAAGTGGGCGTCGGCGACGTTTAGCTGCGGGTAGACCCCGAAGGCGACGGCGAAGAACTCGCTGCCGTCCGGCGCATAGCCGTTGAAGAAGTAGCGGTCGTAGAAATTCCGGTCGGTGCCGGCATAGGCGATCGGCTCCGGCGTTTGGTGGATCGGAAAGTCGTCGGCCTTGGTCAGCATTGGGCGTCCTCCCAGACGGTCTGAAATCGGCGCCGATCTTGTCTCGATCCGTCGACGGTATTGCGACGTCGCCTGTTAGCGCAGTATCAAGTGAACAAAGATAACAAAACAAGGGAGGATGCTTTTTGCTGACGCCACGTAAGGTTACGGGGCGTAAAGGCAAAGAGCTCGGCGCATCATGAGCAGCATCGGCGTTCGCATACCCGACGACCACGCGCGCAACCTGATCGATCCAACCGCATATGCGGATGGGCGAATTCACGAAACCTATGCCTGGCTGCGCGCCAATAACCCGTTCGGCTTGGCCGAAGTGGAAGGCTTCGATCCATTCTGGGTGGCGACCAAGCACGCCGACATCCTGGAGATCAGCCGGCAAAACGCGCTGTTCCACAATGGCGACCGTTCCACCGTCATCACCAACAAGGCCGCCGACACCGCCGTGCGAGCGATGATGGGCGGCAGCCCGCACCTCGTCCGCAGCCTGGTGCAGATGGACGCGCCCGATCACCCGAAATACCGCGCTCTCACCCAGGCCTGGTTCATGCCGCCCAACATCAAGGGGCTGGAGGACCGCATCAGGGGCATTGCGCGCAAGGCGGTGGACAAGATGGCGGCGACCGGCGGGACCTGCGACTTCGTCAACGAGGTGGCGCTGCACTATCCGCTGCATGTGATCATGGAAATCCTCGGGGTGCCGGAGGAGGATGAGCGGCGGATGCTCACCCTGACCCAGGAGCTGTTCGGGGCCACCGATCCGGAACTCGGCCGCAAGAGCGACCGCGAGGCCGACCTGACCAAGCTGTTGTCGGAGGGCGTGGTCGCCGACTTCTACGCCTATTTCGCCAAGCTCTCGGCCGATCGCCGCGCCAATCCCACCGACGATCTGGCGACCGTGATCGCCAATTCGGAGATCGACGGCCAACCGATCTCCGAGTTGGAGGCGATGAGCTACTACATGATCGTCGCCACCGCCGGCCACGACACCACCTCGTCCTCCACCGCCGGCGCGATCTGGGGGCTGGCCGAGAACCCCGAGCAACTTGCCAAGGTGAAGGCGGATCCGTCGTTGATCGGCGGGCTGGTGGACGAGTCGATCCGCTGGATCACGCCGGTTAAGACCTTCATGCGGACCGCCACCGAAGCGACGGAGTTCGCTGGGCGCAGCCTCGCGAAGGACGACTGGATGATGCTCTGCTACGCCTCGGGCAATCGCGATGAGGAGGTGTTCGACGATCCGGCGGCCTTCCAGATCGAGCGCAAACCCAACAAACATCTGGCGTTCGGCTATGGGGCGCACCTCTGCCTGGGCCAGCACCTGGCGAAGATGGAGATGCGGATTCTCTGGGAAGAGATGCTGCCGCGGATCAGGTGGCTGGAACTGAACGGCCAGCCCAAGAACAGCCAGGCGAGCTTCGTGAGCGGCCCCAAGAGTCTGCCCATTCGTTTCGAGATGCACTAAGCGGCATGGCGTTGGAACCTAGACTGGCGGCTTACATCGCCACCCGAATGCCGAATGCGTCCGACATCGCGGTTGAGGACCTGTCCCGGATTTCCGGCGGGGCTTCCCGTGAGACCTATCGCTTTCGGTTGATCTGGACGCAGGACGGCGCGCGGCAGGACCGCAAGCTGATCCTGCGCCGCGATCCGCCGGCCTCGTTGATCGACACGGAGCGACGCATCGAGTTCGAGGCCTACCGCGCCTTTCGCGGCAGCGCCGTGCCGGTGCCGGAAATGTTGTGGCTGGAGGAAGAGAGCCAGGCCCTCGACCACCCGTTCTTCATCGCCGAGGAAATCGCCGGCTTTCAGGCCTCGCCGCAGCTGCTGTTCGGCCCGCCCTATGCTGAGACCCGAGACAAGCTGGGTGAACGCAAATGGACGATCCTGGCGGAGATCGCCAAGGCCGATCCGGACGCCAATGGCCTGGCTGAGGTGATGCCGGCTGTCGCCGCCGACGCCTGCTGGGATCGCGAGCTTTCCTACTGGGAGGGCGTGCTGGACGACGATGAGGCCCAGCCCCTGCCGATCATCCGCGCGGCCATTCGCTGGCTGCGGGCCAATCCGCCGCCGCCGGCCCAAAAGGTCGGGGTGGTGCATGGCGACTATCGGACCGGCAACTTCCTCTACGACGAGGCGGGCGGCATTCACGGCATCCTCGACTGGGAGATGGCCCATCTGGGCGATCCGTTGGAAGACCTCGGCTGGAGCCTCAACCCGGTCTGGTCGTTCGGCACGGGTATCGCGGGGGGGCTGCTGCCGCGCGCAGAGGCGGTCGCCATCTGGGAGCGGGCCAGCGGCCTGAAAGCCGATCCCGCCGCCTTGCATTGGTGGGAGCTGTTCAACTGCGTGAAGGGCCAGGCGATCTGGGTGTCGTCGGCCCGGGCCTGGCTCGACGGCGGCAATCGCGAGCCGATCATGGTCTATCCGCCCTGGGCGCTGCTCAACGCCCAGGATCGCGCCGCCCTCAAAGTGATGGGACGCCTATGACCCCTCCCGTACCCGCCGTCCTGGCTGAGATCGCCGGCCTGGCGCTTCGCAACGCCATGCCCGATGTTCACCCCGCCGATCGCGCCAGTTCGCTCGGATTGTCAGCATTGCTGCTGGGCATGGCCGCCGAGGTCTGGGACGGGACGGCCGCGCGACTGGTGGAGGAGAACCGCGCGGTGCGCGCCTTGCTGGCCAGGGGCGGGGAAGCCGGCTTGGACTTCGCCGAGCTCACGGCCGGCGATGACTCCGACTTGCGGATCTCGTCGCTGCAGACGGCCAATGACGCCCTGCGCGAGGCGTTGATCACCTTGCAGACCGCCGCCGAGACCAAGAGCGCGGCGCTGAACGCCGACATCTGGACCGAACTCGTCGCGTCCACCGAGCGCCGGAAGATGGCGGCCTCGCCGGTCTAGATCCAAACCTCGTCATCCTCATCCTCATCGCCATCCTTCAGCCGATAGGAGGATGACGATGAGATTGATCGGCCTCTCGCTACGTAAGGCGTCGACAAGCGCGCCCTGGTCGGGTTTGCTGCGCCGCCCACTCGATTCAGCGGGCCAATTGCTAATTCGAATTTTTTTGATTGGGGACGAATTTTCAAATGGCGAGAATATTGCCCGAACCCACGCCGGAGACCCAGCATTTCTGGGATGGGGCTCGTAACGGCGAGCTGCTCCTGCAACGCAACAAGGCCACCGGAGAAGCCTATTTCCCGCCGCGCCCGTTCGATCCGAAGACCGGCTCGCGCGACGTCGAGGTGTTCAAGGCCAGCGGCCGCGCCACCCTGCACTCCTATGTGATCAACCATCGCCCGCGCCCCGACATGGGGACCGAGCCGCACTCCATCGCCGTCGTGCAGTTGGAAGAGGGCCCGCGGATGATGACCAACATCATCAACTGCCCGCAGACTCCTGAAGCCCTGGTCCTCGACATGCCGCTCGAGGTCGTTTTCGAGAAGGTGAGCGACACGATTTCGCTGCCGCTGTTCCAACCGGCTAAGGGCTGAGGCGAGATCCATGAAGCAGAATTCAGTCGCGGTCGTCGGGGCCGCGGAAACCACGAAGATGGGCAAGATTCCGGACGTGTCCGTGATCGGTCTGCACGCCGACGCCGCGCTTAACGCGATGGCCGACGCCGGCCTGACGCCCGCCGACATCGACGGCGTCGCCACCGCCGGCATCAGCCCGGTCGAGCTCGCCCACTACCTCGGCATCAAGCCGACCTATGCGGACGGGACGTCGGTGGGCGGTTGCTCGTTCATGCTGCACGTTCGCCATGCGGCCGCGGCCATCGCCGCCGGCCATGCCAAGACGATCCTCATCACCCATGGTGAGTCGGGCCGTAGCCGCGTCGGCGCCGGCGGCTTTGCTCGCGCGCCGTCCAGCCTGATGGGCCAGTTCGAAATGCCGTTCGGACCGGTTGGGCCTCCGACCATGTTCACCGTGCCGGTGCTTCGCTACATGAAGACCTACGGTGTCACCGAGGAAGACTTGGCGATGGTCTCGGTGGTCCAGCGCGAATGGGCCGCCAAGAACCCGCGGGCCAGCTTCAAGGACCCGATCACCGTCGACGACGTGCTGAACTCGCCGATGATCGCCTGGCCTTACCGCATGCTGATGTGCTGCCTCGTCACTGACGGCGGCGGCGCCTTGATCCTGACCAGCGCTGATCGGGCCAAGGATTTCCCGAACAAGCCGGTCTATGTGATGGGCACGGGTGAGAGCGTGGAGACCCCGATGGTCTCGCAGATGTACGATTTCAACTCGTCCACCGCGTTCAAGATCTCGGGCAAGAAGGCGTTCGACGAGGCGGGCATCAAGCACTCCGACGTCGATCACCTGATGATCTACGACGCCTTCGCCCACTTGCCGCTCTATGGCCTGGAAGACCTCGGCTTCGTGAAGCCCGGCGAGGCCAAGGACTTCATCCGCGAGCGCAACACCGCCATCGGCGGCAAGCTGCCGATGAACACCAACGGCGGCGGGCTCTCCTACATGCACTCGGGGATGTACGGCATGTACGCCCTGCAGGAGAGCGTGCGTCAGATGCGCGGCACGGCTCCGGCCCAGGTGGAAGGCGCCAAGATCAGCGTCTGCCACGGGGTCGGCGGCATGTTCGCCTCGTCGGGCACGGTGATCTTCACCAACGAGAAGTAGCGCCGCGAACGCGCTCTCAGGATCGCCACCTCCGGGACAAGAGCTCGGTGATGGCGATCCGAAGAGCGTACTTAAAACAGCGACTTACCGCAGTTTATGCTGCACCCATGCTGCGAGGCGCGGGTGCAGCATTTTTTATGCGTTCTAGACGCCCTTGTTCGGGTTGATCAGGTATTTCTCGCCGGTCGCGCGCTTGTTGTAGGCGGCGATGGTGTCCGGTTGCAGCGCCTCGGCCAGCGAGATCTCGGCGGTGTAGTGGCTGGCGAAGGTGGTCTTCAGTTCCGCCGCCACGCGCGCGCTCAGCTTGGCCGCATCGGCGCCGATCTTCACCAGGAAGGGCGTGAGCAGCCAGCCGTTGACGCCCCACGACAGGCCGAAGTTGCGGGCCAGTTCGGTCGGCCGGGTGTCGAGGCCGCCGTAGATGTAGACCTGCTTGTTGGTCGAGGAGCCGTAGCGGCTGTAGACGGTGGCCTTGCGGTTGGCCGCGACTTCCATGGCCGATAGGATCTGCGAGGCCAGCTTGCCGCCGCCAATGGCGTCGAAGGCCAAGGTCGCGCCGGTTTCATCGATGGCGTTGGTCAGGGCTTCGATGAAGTCGGGCGCGGTGGAATCGACCACATACTTGGCGCCGATGCCGCGCAGCAGGTCGGCCTGTTCTTGGTTGCGGACGATGTTCACAAGGGCCACGCCGTCGGCGAGGCAGATCTTGTTCAGCATTTGGCCGAGATTGGACGCGGCGGCGGTGTGGATGAGCGCAGTGTGACCTTCGCGGCGCATGACCTCGACCATGCTAAGCGCGGTCAGCGGGTTGACGAAGCACGATGCGCCGTCGGCGGCCGTGGCGCCTTCAGGCAGGACGAGGACATCGGCCGCCTTGGCGCTGCGGTGCTGGGCGTAGGTGGCGCCGCCCAGGATGGCGACCATCTTGCCGAGCAGGGCCTGCGCTTCCGGCGAGTCGCCCGCAGCGATGACCACGCCCGCGCCTTCATTGCCGACCGGCATCGAGTCGTCGACCCGGGCGCCCATGGCCCGCATGAACTGCGGCGGGATCGGCGCGGTGACGACGGTGTCGGCGCCCGAGCCCGTCACCTTGGCGTTTGCGATATCGGCCGGGCCGAGCAGCAGGCCAAGGTCCGATGGATTGATCGGCGCGCCTTCGATCCGCACCACGACCTCGTCGGCCGCCGGCACGGGGATCGGCACGGACACCAGCGACAGTTCCAGTTCGCCGCTCGACTTCACCAGTGAGCGCAGTTGCAGGCTCGTTCCCATAGTCGTCTCCCGTCCCAATTGTTGTGGTTGGCAAGTAGGTGCGGCGCGCCGCCTCGGCAATGGGAAAACGCACGATCGGTCGTTTTGTGGGTCCCATGCTGCGCAGCATGGAGTGCAGCATTTCGCGGGCCGGTCGCCGCATGGCCAAGACCACGGCTCGGCCCTAGCTTGACCGTGCTATGCATTGTTCAATGACAAAGACCCTCCTGCAAGGTCTGCGCGCCGGGGCGGTGTGTATCGCCCTGGTCGCCCTGGTCGCATCGATGCTGGCCTTCGAGACGGCCCGGGCGCATGCGGCCCCGGTTCGCGCGCCGGACGTGATCCTCACTGGGACGCTGAGCGGCGCGGCGCACGAGACCTACACTGAGGTTCCCTTTAGAACGCCGGACGGCGTGGAGCGGATCACGGTCGAATTCGCCTATAGCGGCCGCGAGCAGCGGTCGGTGATCGACCTGGGCCTGCGCGATCCAGAGCGGTTTCGGGGCTGGAGCGGCGGCAACAAGAGCAGCTTTACCCTCGCGGAATCAGACGCCACGCCGTCGTACCTGGCTGGCCCGTTGAAGCCGGGTGTCTGGAAGCTGGTGCTGGGCGCGCCGAACATCCGCAAGGACAGCCGGGCCGACTACACCGCCAAGATCTGGTTTGATCGGCAGGGCGCGGCGTTCGCCAGCCTCAACCAAGGGCCGCCGGCCGCCGGGGACCGGTGGTGGCGCGGCGACCTGCACATGCATACCGGCCACAGCGACGGGTCCTGTCTGTCGCACAAGGGCGCGAAGGTTCCTTGCCCGACCTACAAGACGCTGGAGGCGGCGACCGCGCGGGGCCTCGATTTCGTGGCGGTGACGGACCACAACACCACCTCGCATTTCGACGCCTTGCGTGAACTCGCGCCTTACTTCGATGATCTGCTGGTCCTTGCCGGGCGCGAGATCACCACCTTCTACGGACACGCCAATCTGTTTGGCCCGACCGCCTTCGTGGACTTTCAGCTCGGAAGCCCGCATGCGCCAAAGCTGACCGACATCCTGAAGCAGGCCGAGGCGGCTGGCGGCTTGGTCTCGATCAACCATCCCGGCTTGCCGTCGGGCGAGCTTTGCATGGGGTGCGGTTGGACGACGCCTGACACCGACTTTGCTCGCATCGCCGCCATCGAGGTGGTGAACGGCGGTAATGTGGAGGGCCCGCTGTCGGGCCTGGCGTTCTGGGAGAAACGCCTCAACGAAGGCCTCCGGATCACGGCTATTGGCGGATCGGACAATCACGACGCCACGCTTGATCCCGCCAAGGCGCCCGCCATCGGCATCCCAACGACGGTGGTGCGCGCGCCGGAGTTGAGCCAGCCTGCGATCTTGGCGGCGATCAGGCAGGGCCATGTCTTCCTCGACATCGCCGGCACGCTCGACCGGCTGCTGGAGGTGCGGGCCCAGGCTAATGGCGTCACCGCGCAGATGGGCGACGCGCTTTCCGCGCCGGCCGGAACCAAGGTCGCGGTCGAGGTCCGCATTGTCGGTGCGCCTGGGAGTTCGATCTCACTGGCCGGCGATGCTGCGCGGCTGGCCGCTCTGTCCGGTGGGACGGTCGGCGCGGCTGATCAGACGGTGTCCTTCGAGCTCACCGCCGATGGCGCGCCCCGATGGCTGCGCGTCGACGTGCGGGGGGCGGACGGCAAGCTGATCCTGCTGGGCAACCCGATCTATCTGAGGCCGTAGGGCCGCGCCCGTTCGCCGCAGGCGGCTGGTGCGGAAACTCCTGTTAACCGTGTGGGCGCTAGGCTCTGGCGTCGTGATGTCGTCGGGAAGCGTATGGGGCTGAATCCGGAATCTCGAGCCCGCTTCAATCTCGAGCGCGCCTCCGTCCTTTTGCTCGAAGAGTCCCCCATGGGGATGAGCATCCTCGTGCAGATTCTCACCGGCTTCGGCGCCCGGACCTTGCATCGCTGCGAAACCGTGGATGAAGCCAAGGACGCTATCGCCAAGGTCGAGGTGGACCTGATCATCTGCGACACGCTGGGCGCTGGCGGCGAGGGCTACGACTTCATCGAGTGGCTGCGACGCAGCCGGATCGAACCCAACTGTTTCGTCCCGGTTCTGCTGACCGCCGGTCACACACCCAGCAACGCCGTGGCGCGAGCGCGAGACTGCGGCGCCCATTTCGTCATGGCCAAGCCCCTGACGCCGATCGCCGTCCTGGAACGCATCCTGTGGATCGCCAGGGAGGGCCGGCGGTTCGTCGAGTGCGACACCTATATGGGCCCCGATCGCCGCTTCAAGAACGAGGGCGTGCCCGCCGGAATGGTCGGGCGTCGCCGAGACGACCTGCACGGCGACATCGGGCAGGCCGAAACCCCAAATATGGATCAGGAAGTCATCGACAGCCTGATGAAAACCCGACGGGTGGAACTATGAGCGTCAAGATCCATACCCCGCCGGTCCGCCTGGCCAAGCTCTTGCGGACGCCGGGCGGCTTGCCGGTGGCCGAGGCCGTGCAGCGTGCGGGCGCGGGCCTGCTCAGTCTGCGCCAGGATTGCCTGGCGGAGCTCAAGGCGATGCTGGAGGTGGCCGAGGCTGTCGCCGGCCGCGCGGGCGACGGCTTCGACGCCGAGGTGCTGGCCGAGCTCTACGCCGTGGTTTCCAAGCCGATCGGCGTGCCCAGCGTTTGCGGGCTGACCTCGATGGACACCGCTTTGATCAGCCTGTCCGATCTTCTCGACTATCTGAAGGGCCAGCAGCGATGGGACGCCAACGCCGTGGCCGTCCACCTGCGCGCGTTGCGTCTGCTGCTGCATACCGAAGGGGCGGCCGACGCCGCCGGAACCCAGGCGATCCTGGCCGGCCTGCGCAAGGTCAGCCAACGCTACGCCAAGCCTGAAGCCGGCGCCTGAGACTAGGCGCCGGCGGTCGATCAGGGATTGAGGCGGTCGGTGATCGCCCACAGCCCGTCGACGACGGACTTCATCGAGGCCGGGTCTTCGCCGTCCTTGCTCCACAGCAGGCGCATGGCGCTGACATGCACGCCGATCGAGGCCCAGTCGGCCCGATTGTGCGTGCGCTGACGATCCACCAGTTCGCAAAGGCTGTAGCAGGCGTCGCAAAGCACGCGCTTGTCGAACACGCCGGCGATATCGAGGATCGTCGAGCCCTCTACATAGACCACGTCCAGCGACGCGGTCTTTTCCCGGCACATGGTCTCGAGCCGGCCGATCATGTTGCCCAGCGACTTCATGGCGTCGCCGGCATGGGCCGCGAGTTCACGCTGCGCACGCTCGTTGGCCAACCCGGCGGTCATGCCGCCGGGTTGGGCGACCTGTTCGGCCAGTCGGTACTTTACCTTGACGAATTCGGCTTCGCTCACAGCTGCACCTTTGCGGGTTTCATCAGCATGTCGATGTCAGATTGATCCATGTTCGGCGCGGTGGCCGCGCCGACGTGGGTGGAGAGGTCGTCCTTCCGACGGCCCTTGATCCCAAGCGGCGGCCCCATGTTCTTGAAGCGTCGGTCGGGACCGACATAGCCCTCGGCGACAACCATCTGTCGCTCGTCCTTGGCCACCCAGAACACCCGCTGCAGGAGGACCTCGGGGGTGAAGGGCTTGGAGACGACGAAGTTCGCACCGGAATCTCGGCTCTTTTCCACCATGCTGCGCGCGGCGTGCCCGGCCAGCATGATCACGGGAGTGAATTTCGAGATGTCGGGCGCCTCGCGGCGCAGCCAGCGGACGAAGTCATAGCCGTCCATGTCGGGCATCGAGCTGTCGATGACGATCAGGTCGAGTTCCTGGGTCTTGACGACCTGCATGGCTTCGGCGCCGGAGCTGCACTTGAATTGCTTGCGGACGCCGAACCCGCGGAACATCGAGTTCAGCGCTTCCAGCGCCTGGGGGTTGTCGTCGATCAGCAAGACCCTGGAGCGGTCGAGATTGATCCGGATCTTGGGGTCCAGGGCCATGCCGTCGGGGACCTAGAAGAGGTCCAGGTCGCCCGCGCCGGCGTCCATCAGCATCGGGGTTTCACGCGTGACCCGAGCCAGGCGGTTGGCGAGATCGCCGAGCGTCACGCTGGCGACCGCGTCGGAAAGATCATAGCCGCCGCTCTCGGCCTGCATCGCCAGCCGGCGCGTAAAGGTGGCCAGGGCCGCCAGGTGCTGCGTCAGCACGTCCAGCGTCTGGGCTTCGTGCAGGGCGATGGCCAGCGGCTCGCCGCGGCTGGCGCGGACAAGCTGGGTGACCAGCGTCTCCAGCCGGTCGCAAAGCTCGCCTGCGTGCTCCAACTCCTGGGCGATGGAGGACAGGACCTCGGGGGTCTGAACGGCGGTGGATCGGCTCATCAAAACAGCTCCACAGACCCATCGTCCGGCGCCGGCGCGGGGGTCCGCACCACAGGATCGCGCAGACGGGTTAGCTCCGCGTTATCAGTGACGGTTCGTTGTTGGGCGCGCCCGGTCGTCGGCCAGTATTGAACCCGCCGGGCCGACAGGCCGCCGAGGCTCGATCCCACCACCGGGATGCCTTCGTCCCGAAGGAATTTCTCGGCGAAGGCGGCGTTGGAGGCGCCGACGTCCGATAGGCCGCCGAACATCCGCGCACCGCCGAACAGCTTGGCCTCCAGCCGGTCGCGACGCGCGCCGGAGCGCAGCAGTTCGTTGATCAGCAGTTCCATGGCGTAGGCGCCGTAACGCCGGCCCTCGTCCAACCCTTCGGCCCGACCTTCCGGCAGCAGGAAGTGATTCATGCCGCCGACCCCGGTCTTGGGATCGCGCATGCAGACCGCCACGCAGGATCCGAGGATCGTGGTCAGCATGACATCGGGATCGTCGGAAATGTGATGCTCGCCTTGCACCACATGAACGCGCTTACCCGGCCGTCCCGAGACGTTTTCAACAATCATGTGAGGGGGCCAAACACCGCTTCGATTTTCTCTTTGAGAGTCTGGGTGGTGAAGGGTTTGACCAGATAGTTGTTCACCCCGAACTGCACGGCCCGCTGCACGAGCTCGCGATCGGCGCGGCCGGTCAGCATGATGACCGCGGTCTTGGACGTCGGGCCATGCGCCCGGATGGCGCGCAGCAGGCCCAGGCCGTCCAGCTTGGGCATGTTGAAGTCGGTGATCACCAGGTTGCAGGGCGCGGAGATCAGGGCGCGCAGGCCCTCCTCGCCGTCCGGCGCCTCGCGCGTCTGGGTGATGCCGAGCGCGTGCAGGCTGGTGCGGATCAGCGAGCGCATGGTCTGCTGATCGTCAACGATGAGGGTCTTGATGCTGACGGCGGTGGGCATCAGGCGCTCCTATGGCTTTCGGCGGCCGCACAGAGGTTCAAGATCGCGGGGCCCATGCGCGAGAGGCCGACCTGCTTCTCGACGGCGCCGATCTCGAACGCGACGCGGGGCATGCCGTAAACGACACAAGAGGACTCATCTTGGCCCAAGGTGCGGGCTCCGGCCTTTTTCATGGACATCAAGCCGGCCGCGCCGTCCCGGCCCATGCCGGTCAGGATGGCGCCGACGGCGGGGCGATTTAGCTTGGCGACGGACTCGAAAAGCACGTCGACCGATGGGCGGTGGCCGTTGACCGGCTCGCCCTGACGTAAGCGGATCACCGGGTGCGCGGACGAGGTGACTTCCATGTGCGCGTCGCCGCCGGGGGCGACATAGACGTGACCGACCTGGAGGCGGTCACCGTCGCGAGCCTCCGTCACGTGCGCGCCGGAGATCTTGTCCAGGCGGGCGGCGAAGCTCTTGGTGAAGGTCGCCGGCATATGCTGGGTGATCACGGTCGGCGGGCAGGTGTCGGGGAAGTTCGACAGGATGGTCATCAGCGCCTCGACGCCGCCGGTCGACGATCCGATCGCCAGGATCGCGTCGGACGCGCGGTAGTCGCGGTCGCGCTCAACGACGGCCACCGGACCGTTGTATGGCTTCACCCGCGCCCGGGCCGCCGCCTTCACCTTGGCGGTGAGATCGGCGAAGGCCTCCTGGGCGGTGACGCCGCCGACCGGCTTGCCCACGCAATCCACCGCGCCCAATTCGAGGGCCTGCAGGGTCACGTCGGCGCCGGACTGGGTGAGGGTCGAGACCATGACCACCGGCGTCGGCCGCAGGCGCATGATCTTTTCCAGGAACTCCAGGCCGTTCATTTTCGGCATCTCGATGTCGAGGGTGACGACATCGGGATTGAGCTTCTTGATCTGCTCGCGGGCTTCGATGGGATCGTTGGCGAAGCCCAGGACTTCGATCTCGGGGTCGCGCTTGAGCGCCGCCCCGATCAGGCCGCGCATGGTGGCGCTGTCGTCTACAACCAGGACGCCGATGGTCATCGCACGGCTCCCTTGACGGAATAGGTGGTCAGGCCGGTGGTCTCGAACAGATTGGCGCCCGGGCCTGAAACGCGTTCGGAATGGCCGATATAGAGCGTGCCGCCCGGCTCTAGCAGCGGGGCGAACCGGCTCCAGATGCGTTCTTGGGTGGGCTCGTCGAAGTAGATCACGACGTTGCGGCAGAAGATGACGTCGAACTTGCCCTTCATCGGCCAGTCGCCGATCAGGTTGAGCTCGCGGAAGGACACCAGGGTCCGCAACTCGTCGGCCACTTCCCAGGCGCCTCCGGCGGCCTTCTTGAACCACTTGCGTCGCAGGTCGAGCGGCACCGGGGTGACGGCGTCTTCGCGGTAGATGCCGGCGCGGCCCTCGGCGACCATGTTGGGGTCGATGTCGGTGGCCAGGATCTTCACGTCCAGGTTCGCCGCTTCCGGCAGGGCCTGGAGCACGGTGATGGCCATGGAGTACGGCTCTTGGCCGTTGGAGCATGCCGCCGACCACAACCGGACCCGGCCCCCGCGCCGGGCGCGGTCGACCAACTTGGGCATCACCACGTCACGCAGGTGATCAAAGTGGTGGGGCTCGCGGAAATAGCGCGTCACATTGGTGGTCAGCGCGGCCATCATCGCTTGGCGCTCGTCCACGCCCTGCTTGTCCTCGACCAGGGCGCAATATTCTCGGAACGAGCGCAGGCCGAGCGAACGCAGGCGCTTGGCTAGGCGCGAATAGACCAATGCGGCCTTGCCCTCGGCCAGCGCGATGCCGGCGTGGCTGTGCAGGATCTGCGCGATCTTCTTGAAGTCGTCCTCGGTGAAGAGAAACTCGCCTTCGACCAGACCGTTGGCCGTACCCTTGGAACGCGTCTCAGACGTCGTACTCATGCCGCTTCGGCTTCCATTTCTGGCAGTACGCGGTCGAGAGAGATCAGGCTGACCATCCGCCCGTCGATGGCGAACAGGCCCTTCACGAACATCTTCACCGTGTCGCACGCGACGTCGGGCGTCGGCTGAACCATGTCGTCGCTGACGTCGATGATGTCGCTCACCGCCTCGACCAGCAGGCCGAGCGTGCGGCCGCCGACGGTCACCACCATGATCACGTGACGAGCGCTGGGCTCGCTGGTGGTCAGGCCCAGGCGCGCGCCCAGGTCGACGATCGGCAGAACGGCGCCGCGCAGGTTAATGACGCCCTTCATGTAGGACGGGGTGCGTGGCAGGGGCGTGGCCACGGTCCAGCCGCGGATCTCACGCACCTGCATGATGTCCACGCAGAATTCCTGATCGGCGATGCGGAAGGCGATCAGTTCGCGGCGGGCGCCGGCGGCGCTCTGGGTGACGGGATCGGTCATGCTCATCCTGCCATTCGCTTTTCGCTTCTCGGCGCCGGCTTGCGCCGATGCTGGGTGGTCACCAGGGCGTCGACGTCGAGGATGAGCGCGACGCGGCCGTCACCGAGGATGGTGGCCGCGGCGATGCCGTCGATTTGCTGGTAGTTGGCTTCCAGGCTCTTGATCACCACCTGGCGCTGGCCCTGGATGGCGTCGACCAGCAAGGCCGCCTTGCCGCCGCCTTCACTCTCGACCAGGACGGCCACGCCTTGACCAGCCTCCATCGGGGCGTCGCGGAAGCCGAGCGCCACGCCGACGTCGATCAGCGGCACGAAGGTGTCGCGGATGCGGATCACCGCGTCCTTGCCCCCGACCAGGTGAACATCCTCGGCGCGGGGCGTCAGGCTCTCGACGATGGCCGACAGCGGGGTCACCAGGGTCTGCTCGGCGGCGGTGACCACCATGCCGTCCAGCACCGCCAAGGTCAGCGGCAGGGACATGGTGAACTTCGAACCCTTGCCGGGCTCCGACGAAATCGAGATGCGGCCGCCCAGGCCCTGGATCGAACGGCGGACCACGTCCATGCCGACGCCACGGCCGGAAATGTCCGAGATCGTCTCGGCGGTCGAGAAGCCGGGCAGGAAGATCAGGTTGTCGACTTCTTCGTCCGACAGCACCGCGTCCTCGGCGATCAGGCCCTTTTCGACCGCGATGCCGCGCACGCGCGAACGATTGATGCCGCGTCCGTCGTCCTGGATCTCAATGACGATGCGGCCGCCGCGGTGCAGGGCGCGCAACTTGACGACGCCCTCGGCCGGCTTGCCCGCTTCGGCCCGGCCTTCGGGCGTTTCCAGCCCGTGGTCGATGGCGTTGCGCAGCATGTGGGTGATCGGGTCGGTCAGGCGTTCGATAACGGTCTTGTCGACCTCGGTGCCTTCGCCTTCCATCAGCAGCTTCACGCGCTTGCCGGTCATGTCGGCGACTTCGCGGACCAGGCGCGGCATGCGCTGGAACACCGACTTCACCGGCTGGGCGCGGATGGCCATGACGCTGTCCTGGATCTCGCGCGTCAGCAGCTCCAGGTCTTCTAGGCCGAGTACGACATTGGACGAGCGGGCTAGGCCGCTCTCCAGCACCCGCTGGGACAGCATGGCTTGCTGGATGACGAGCTCGCCGACGGCGTTGATCAAGCGGTCCACGCGGTCCAGATCGACGCGGATCGTCGCCTGGGGCGCGGTGGCCGGGCCTCCGGCGTTAGCGGCGACCGGCGGCGCGGCCTTTGCGGCGGGGGCGGGTGGCGCGGCCGGCGCTGGCGTTGCGACGGTTTCAGTCTGGGCGCGCGCGATCAGGGCGGCGACGTCGAGTTCTTCGGGCGCGGGGTCGGCGACCGGTTCCGGCGCCTCGGCGGTCGGGACGTCAGCCTGGACGCGGGCCAGCAGGGCGGCGATGTCGAGCGGAGCGTCGGCGCTGGCGGCGGCCAGTTCGTCGTCGCTGAGCGGACGGTCTGGGGGCGAGCCGGTCCCGCCTTCCGGGGTGATGGTGATGGCGCAGTCGTCTTCGACGAATTCGAAGACTTCGCGAATGTCAGCCTCGCCGACCTCGGTGGTCAGGCGGATGGTCCAGTTGAGGTAGGAGCTCTCGGCGGCCAGCTGATCCAGGGCCGGTAGGGCACTGTCGTCCAGCGTCACTTCCGTGGCGCCCAGACGGGCCAACTCGCGCAGCACCAGGCCGGACTCGTTGGCCTTGGCGTACATCTCCGACTTCGGGGCGAACTCGATGACCCAGACGCCGGCCGGCGGGGTTTCCGGTTCAAGCGCCAGAGGCGGAAGATCGAAGGCCGGGAGCTCGGCGTCGTCGCTGTCGATGCTGACGGCCATCGGCACGAAGCCGAAGTCTTCGTCGTCGCCCAGATCGTCGTCAGCGGCGAGATCATCGCCGATCAGCGCCTTCAGCTCTGACAGCATGCCGGCCGAGCGAGCCTCGTCCACCGCGCCGCCATCGCGGGCGGCGGCGACGTGGTCGGCCAGCACGTCGAAGGCGCGCAGCAGAGTCTTGGCGACCTCGTCGGTCAGCTCCATCTTGCCGGAGCGCAGTTCGTCCATGACCGTTTCGAAGACGTGGGCGAAGCGGATCAGGTTCTCCAATCCGAACGCGCCGGCGCCGCCCTTCACCGAGTGAACGGCGCGGAACACGGCGTTGATCGTCTCGTCGTCAGCCTCGCCGGTCTCCATCGCCAGCAGACCCTGCTCGGCGTCGGTCAGGAGTTCGTCGCACTCCTGGAAGAAGGTCTGCTTGATGCTCTCGAACGGATCCAACTGGACGCTCCGGATCGGGGAAGGGTTAGGCGGCGACTCGACGGACGGCTTCGACCAGCTTCACCGGATTGAACGGCTTCACGATCCAGCCGGTGGCGCCAGCTGCACGAGCCCGCTCCTTCTTGGCTGCGTCGCTCTCGGTGGTGAGCACCAGGATCGGCGTGGCGCGGTGATCGGGATTGGCGCGGACGCCTTCGATCACGCCAAAGCCGTCGAGGCGCGGCATGTTGATGTCGGTGATGACGACGTCGGCGCCGTTGGCTTGCAGGACTTCCAGGCCCTCAACGCCATCGACCGCCTGGATCACGGTGTATCCAGCCTGAACCAACGCGTGGTTCAGCATTTCCCGCATCGTGCGGCTGTCGTCGATGGTCAGAACGGTTTTGCTCACGAGAGTCCCCCTAGGCCTCGAATTGCAGTTCGGGCTCGCCGAATGCAGCTAATTGCTCTGAAAAGACTGAAGACTGTTGCTCCACGGTTAAGTTGAGCCCGTCTTCCGCCCACATTTTTCGCGCCGACATCAAAACCTGGAGGCAGAGGCCGCCCAGGCGGGTGACTTGCGAGGCGTCTAGGATCAGCGGACGGCCGCGCAAGGCCATTAGTTCGGCGCGAAGCGGCTCTGCCGCTTGCAGGTCCAGAACAGGCGACAGGCTCACCACTACGGGTGTTACTGGCTCCGACATCGACATCCCCCCAAAGGCCCGCTTCTGGCGGCCTTAGAATTCTTCCCAACCGTCAGTCTCGGGCTCCGGCTTGCGGAGCGCCGAGCCATCGCGGCTCGTACGTCTCATCTGCGTGGCCGGCGCGGCCGGACGGTGTCCGGACGAAGCGGCCTGCTTGTGACCGATCTTGAACCGCGCAACAGATCCGGCGAGCGCCTCGGCTTCATTGGCGAGGGCGTGGCTGGCGGCTGTCGATTCTTCGACCATGGCCGCATTCTGCTGCGTGACTTGATCCATTTGGTTAACGGCGCCGTTGACTTCGGCCAGGCCCGTCGCCTGCTCCTGAGCGCTGGCGGCGATCTCGCCGACCAGGCTGTCGATCTCCTCGACCCGGCCGACAATGCGCTGGAGCGCGTCGCCGGTCTCGCCGACCAGATGCACGCCCTGGCCCACCTGCTGAGTGGAGGAGGAGATCAAGGTCTTGATTTCCTTGGCGGCTTCGGCCGAGCGCTGGGCCAGAGCCCGAACTTCGGAGGCGACGACCGCGAAGCCGCGGCCAGCTTCTCCGGCCCGGGCCGCTTCGACCCCGGCGTTCAGGGCTAGCAGATTGGTCTGGAACGCGATCTCGTCGATCACCCCGATGATCTGGCTGATTTGCTGTGCGGATTCTTCGATCTCGCTCATCGCCGCGACGGCTTGCCGCACGACTTCGCCGCTTTTCTGGGCGTCGCCCCGGGCGGCGAGCACGACTTGGGCGCAGGTCTTGGCGCCGCCGGCGGTCTTGTTGACGGTCGCGGTGATCTGGTCGAGCGCCGCGGCGGTCTCTTCCAGGCTCGCAGCCTGTTGCTCGGTGCGGCGCGACAGGTCGTCGGCGGCGGTCGAGATCTCGCCGGCGCCGTTGCGGATGCCGCCGACATTGTCGACCACCACGGTCATGGCGTCCTGAAGTTGGCCCATGGCCGCGTTGAAGTCGTTCTGCAGCTTCACGTAGTCGGCTGGGAAGGCGCGGGTGATGCGATGGGTCAGGTCCCCGGCGCTCAACCGCTCCAGCCCCTCGGCCAGGCCTTGGACGACTTCGGCCTGTTCCTGCGCCGCCGCGGCGCGGCTCGCTTCGTTGCGGGCGCGCTCTTCTTCGGCGGCCTTGCGCTGCTCGGCGGTCTGGCCCTCCAAGCGGAGTTTCTCGATGCCGGCCTCCTTGAAGACCGAGACGGCTTCGGCCATCTGACCGACCTCGTCCTTGCGGCCCATGGCGGGGATCATGGCGGTGAAGTCACCTTGCGCCAGCCGGCGCATCGCGGCGGTCATGGCGTTGACTGGGCCCGCGATCATGCGGGTGAGCAGGATGCCGAGCCCGATCGCGATCGTCACGGCGAGCGCCAGACCGATGATCAACGACGCATAGGCCATTCGGGTGGAGTCGATCTGCACTTGCTGCAGTTCTTCCATCTTCGCCATTTCGGACTGGACGACCGCGTCCATGGCGTCCTCGACCGGCGAGATCAGTTGGTCGGCCAGGCCGTCGGGGCCCACCATCGCCAAAGCCTCGGGCAGGGTGGCCGGGTCAGCACTGAGGCGCACCCCGGCGTCCACGACGTCGGCGCGCCACTTATCGGCGCCCTGGGCGGCGATATCGACCTTGGCCGCCAGTTCCGGGGAGTCGGTGAGCTGCTCGCGAGCGGCGGCGAGGCGTTGCTTGAAGTTCGCGCGGTGCTTGTCGACCCGCTCCAGATAGTAGTCGTTCTTGGAGAGGAGGTAGCCGCGATAGCTGTTCTCTTGCCGCGTGAGATAGAACTTCGCCTCGTCTAGCGCGGTGAGGGTCTCGCGGCTCTCTTTGATCTCAAGGCGGGCGTCGTCCAGCGCACGCAGGTTCGCGAGCATCGCGCATCCCATGCCGGCCATAGTCAGGGTCACGGCGGTGAAGCCGATCGCCAGCTTGCGGGAGATCTTCAGATTGTCGAACAGCACTGTTCTTCCTCGGTTCTTTCGCGTTTGGACCTGTGCGGGGACGCCGGGGGTGCGGTCCGCCGCTGAAATCCAGCAACGCCTATGTGTAGATCTGGCTCGCGCGGCGTATTGGGCGACGTTCAACTCGATTGAGCTGTAGTCTCGGCCGGATGGGCGCCAATAGTTTCGCTTTGAGCTTTGTGAATTCTTGTCGACTGGGAGTTGCGGCGGGCCTCGCCCCTTCCAGCGCGTGTGCTGTCGGTAGCGGCCGGCTCTTGAAGAAAGAGTTACCAGCGGTGACGTGAATCGCCGCTTTCCCTGCAAAACCGGGGGGTTGAGCGTCAGGTGCGACAATCTGGCACGCGAGAGCCGATCTTCCCCGACGGCCTGTCCATCATCCGTCGCCGTTGCAGTCGAGCCGGAAAGACCGCCGTCATTTCATGTTGAGGCTAAGTTCAATCCGAGAATACCTAGAAGGTCGGGTATGGCGCTCAATGAACTGAAGGCCGGGCTTCCGCCGGGTCATACTTGCAGTCGGCGCCCTGGAATGCTCGCCTAGGCGGAGCGATTGGCGGGAGGATATCGATGGACCTGAGGCTCACGCCGGAGATGGAAGCGTTCCGCGACGAGGTGCGGAGCTTCCTGGCCAATCATCGCGATCACTATGCGGGCGACGCCGGCGCCAGGCCGCGCGAGGCCGCCCTTCAGTGGCAGCGGCTGCTGATCGACAACGGCTATGCCGCGCGCACCATTCCCAAGGCCTATGGCGGCTACGGCGCCGAGCCCGACATCTTGAAGACCCGGATCATCGCCGAGGAGTTCACCCGCGCCGGCGCGCCGCGCGGCTTCGCCAATCAGGGCATCTCGATGCTGGTCCCAACCCTGCTGGAGGTGGGGTCCGAGGAACAGAAGAAGCAATGGATCGGCCCAACCCTGCGCGGGGAGGTCGTCTGGTGTCAGGGGTACTCCGAGCCAGGCGCGGGATCGGACCTTGCCTCCCTGCAGACCAAGGCGGTCGAGGATGGCGATGACTTCGTAATCTCGGGCTCAAAAATTTGGACAAGCACGGCGGCCCAGGCCGACATGATCTTCTGCCTGGTGCGGACCGAGCCGGACGCCGCCAAGCATGACGGGATTTCCTACATCCTGTTCCCGATGACGACGCCGGGGATCAAGGTGCGGCCGCTCAAGACCATGACCGGGTCGGCCGAGTTCAACGAAGTCTTCTTCACTGACGTCCGGGTTCCGCAGAGCGGGGTGGTCGGCGGGCGCGGGCGGGGCTGGTTCGTCGCGAATGCGACGCTGAAGCACGAGCGCGGGATGCTGGGCGATCCCAACGCCACCGAGGCGCGGCTGCATGCGCTGATCGAGCTGATGAAGACCGAGACGGTCGACGGCGAACGGCTAATCGACAATCCGGTGATGTGCGACCGGCTGATGCAGCTTCAGGCGCGGGTGATGGCGCAGAAGTTCAACGGCTTGCGGTTGCTGACCTCGTCGATGACCGGCGAGCCGGCCGGCATGGCCGGGTTGGTGGTCAAGCTGCAGGGGTGCGAGTTGAACCATCAGATCGCGGCCTTGGCGATCGACGCCCTTGGCGAACTGGGCGTGCTCTACGAGGACGGGCCGCACCTTCGCGCCAAGGGCAGCTGGCAGTGGAACTACATGTTCGACCTTGGGCTGATCATCGGCGGCGGCACGGCTCAGATCCAGAAGAACATCATCGCCGAGCGGGGCCTGGCCCTGCCGCGCGAACCGAAGCTTGCGAGCGTCTGACATGGATTTCTCCATCACCCCCGACCAGCGTCTGATGCAGGACAGTCTGGTCCGCACCCTGGCCGCCGCCAGCTCGCTGGACCGCGTGCGCAGCTTCGCCGGCGATCCGGCCGACAAGGGCGCCGACATCCATGCCGCCCTGGCCGACTTCGGCCTGACCGGCATCGTCATTCCAGAGGAGTTCGGCGGGCTTGGCCTGCGCCTGCTGGATGCGGCCCTGGCGGCCGAGGCGCTGGGCCGCTCCGTATCGCCGGGCCCGTTCCTGGGGGCCTATGTGCTCGCGCCGCTGGCCTTGCGGCTGGCGGGGTCGAAGGCCCAGCAGTCCGAGTGGTTGCCCAAGATCGCATCAGGCGAGATCGTCGCCGGCGTCGCCATCGCCGAGCCGGTGGCCGGCGCCCGTGACGGCGCGGGCGTCACGGCCTCTGGCGGCAAACTTAGCGGCAAGGCGCTGTTCGTCACTGACGCCCTGATCGCTGACATCTTCATCGTCGCAGATCGGACGGGCGACTTGCACCTAGTGCGGGCCGACGCCGCGGGTCTGACCCGCTCGGCCATGACCACCATCGACCAGACCCGGCCCTTGGGCGAAGTCGGCTTCGACGGAACCCCGGCCGAGCCGCTGGCGGGCGGGGCGCATGCGCTTGAATCCCTGCGCGACGCCGGTTGGACCTTGCTCGCCGCCGACACCCTGGGCGCGGCGCAGGTGATGATCGAGAAGGCGGTCGACTACGCCAAGGAGCGCCGCCAGTTCGGCCGGGTGATCGGCTCGTTCCAGGCGGTGAAGCACATGTGCGCCGAGATGGCCGCCGAGTTGGAGCCGTGCCGCTCGCTGGTCTGGTACGCGGCCTACGCTTTCGACGACGCGCCAGGCGAGGCTTCGCTGACCGCCGCCCACGCCAAGGCGCACCTCTCGGAAGTCGGCCGCTTCATCGCCCGCACGGCCACCGAGGTGCATGGCGGCATGGGCATCACCGACCTGCTGGGCTTGCACTTCTGGTTCAAGCGCATCGGCCTGAACCGTCAGTTGCTGGGCGGACCCGAGCGGGTTCGCCGCCTGGCTGCGCAAATCCAGGGTCTGACGGCCTGAGGTTTCGCGCCGGGCCTTGCGCCCGGTCGCCAGGGGACTAGCGTTTCTTCGAGCAATCGGAGGCACCATGGCCGCGCCGCAGCGTATCCTGATCCAGACGACGATCCCGTCGATCGCGGACGATTGGCACGTCGGCCGGTTCTCGTTGCTGGCGCGGTATCTACGCGACCTGCAGGGCGAGGATGGCGCGGCGCTGTTCGACGTGGTCGCTCGCGATCGCGCCTCGGCCAATGACAGTCCCGATCCTGTGCTGTCCAGATTGGACGAGAGTGATTTCGACCAGCTTTGGCTGTTCGCGGTCGACGTGGGCGACGGGCTGAGCGCTGAAGAATGCGCGGCGATCAGCCGGTTTCGCGCCAAAGGCGGCGGCCTCATGGTGACCCGCGACCACATGGATCTGGGCTGCTCCGTCTGTTCGCTGGGCGGCGTCGGCAAGGCTCACTATTTTCACTCGTCCAACCCAGAGCCTGATCCCGAGCGTTGGCGGGCCGACGATCTGGAGACCGCCACGATCCTGTGGCCCAACTACCACTCGGGCTCGAACGGCGATTTCCAGACGATCCGCGCCGAGGGAGCGCCCCATCCGCTGCTGCGTGATCCGGATGCGCCGGGCGGCGTGCTGCACTTCCTACCGGCCCATCCGCACGAGGGCGCGGTGGGCGCGCCGCCGGACGAGCCTTCCGCGCGAGTGATCGCCACCGGGATCAGCCAGACCACAGGTGTGCGATTTAACCTCGCCGTCGCTTTCGAGCGCGAGCCTGGCGGGTCGGGCGCGGCGGTGGCGCAGTCCACCTTCCACCATTTCTGCGACTACAACTGGGATCCGCGCGCCGGCTGCCCGAGCTTCGTCAGTGAACCTCCCTCCGACCGCATTCTCGTTGATCCGCGGGGCCGATGGTCGACGGAGCGCTATGTCCGCAATCTCGCAACCTGGCTGGCCCGATGACCTGCACCCATGGCTCATTCCTGAAAGTGGTGACCCCTTCGGCCGACGGCTGCGAGGAATGCCTGAAGATCGGCTCGGGGTGGGTGCATCTGCGCCTCTGCCGCGCCTGCGGCCATGTCGGCTGTTGCGATGACTCGCCGAACAAGCACGCGACCAAACACTTCAAGGCCACCGGACACCCCCTGATCGAGACCTATGATCCGCCCGACGGCTGGGGCTGGTGCTATGTCGACGAGGTGATGCTCGACCTCGAAGGCAATACGACGCCGCACCCTGAGGGCTGGCGATACTAGCGACCCGCGCCATTCTTTCGGTCGCCAAGCCGAGGCGGCGGCGCCAAGAAAGCTGCCCAGTAGGGGCGGGAATATCGGATGCACGAGGCTAGGGACGAGGTTGCGGCGCTCAACAACGCCGAATGGTGCGCCGCCGTTTGGCGATCGCACGGCCTCCCGGTCGAGACGGCCCACGGGCTGTGGTTCTGTCCCCGTTCGACCCCGCAGTACTATCCGAATGTCGTGACGGTGGATCGGGGCGCGGACCCGGTCGAACAGGCGCGCTTCATCATCGAACTTTGGCGCGGCGCGCCGGACCTCGACCTCAGCGTGAAGGACAGCTTTGCGTGCCTGGAGTTGTCTGGCGCGGGGCTCAAGCCGCTGTTCGACGCTCGTTGGCTTTGGAGGGACCCATCATCGGGGCCGCCGGTTGACGACGGCGTCTTGGACTGGCGCAAGATCGAGGATGAGCCGGGACTCGCCGAGTGGGAGCGAGCTTGGCGCGGCGGCGAGTTCAACGCCGAACGCATCTTTCGCTCGCATCTGCTCCAGGGCCCGCAGGCGAGCGTCCTGGCCGGCTGCGACGCGGCAGGCGACATCCGCGCCGGCGGCGTCGCCTACGAGGCGGCCGGGGTCCTCGGTGTGACCAACGTCTTCGGCTCGCGTCGGCGCTTCCTGAGCGCCCTTGGCGTCCTGGCGCCGGGCATGCCGGTGGTGGCCTATGAGGCGGGCGAGGACCTGACCTCGGCGGGCCGCAATGGTTTCGAGACGCTCGGACCGCTGCGGGTCTGGGCGCCTGCCTAAGACATCAGGTCGCTGTCAGGGCCGTCCGCTCGTCTGGATGCACCATGTCGTGCAGTTCCGGATGCTTGGCGAGGTAGGCGCGAAAGAACGAGCAGTGCGGCCGGACGAGGAGGCCCTGTTCCCGTGCATAGTCCAAGCCGGCCTCGACAAGGCGGGTGGCCAGGCCCCGGCCGCGAAGCGCTGTCGGCGTTACGGTGTGGGGGAAGGTTATGGCGCCGTCCATCACGCGGTACTCGGCGAACGCCACGGCGTCGTCCATTCGGATTTCGAACTGACGATCGGTGCGGGCGACGTCGGGCAGATCGGTCATGGGGGCTCCTCTTCCTGAGCATCATGCGCCGAGGTTCTCGTCTTCGCCAATGACGCACGAGGCCGGGGGCCGGCGCCAGGTGGTCGGCGACGCAGCGCTAGCGCTGACCAAGCATCAGACGGCGCCTCAGCGCCGCCAGGCGCTGCTTCACTGATGTGGTAGGGCCTGCTCACGTCGCCGGTCTGGCGGCCTGCGTGGCATACTCCGCGATCAGGCCGTCGAACGCCTCGAAGGGCGGGAAGGTCTCATAGCTGTGAGCCGCGCCGGTGGCCGCCCAGGGCAGCTTTTCGCTGGTGAAGGTCTCGATGAACGGGGCGAACCAGCTTGGATCGTCGAGCATTGTCGGGCGCAGGTTCACAAAGAAGTCGACCCCCTCGGGGCGCGTGAACATCCAGCTCATGCAACTGGGGCAGAAGTAGTGGCGGGCGGCGCCGCGCAGGCCGCCGATCACCGGCCCGCCTTGGGTGACCTCGAAGCCGTCGCTCGGGATGGCGGCGCTGAGCGAATAGGCGCTGGCGCTCATGTTCTGGCAGCCCGTGCAGTGGCAAGCCATGGTCAGCAGCGGTGGCGCGCTGATTTTCAGCCGTACCTGTCCACAGCGGCATCCGCCCTCGCAGGGCAGGCTCGGCTGGCTCATCTATGATTCCTTCAGCGTTGATCGCGAGAGTCTAGGTGAGCCGGCGGTGAACGTCTCGTGTCTAGGGCCTGACCTCGAACACCATGTTGAAGGGGGTCTCTGTCGCGCGGCGGAAGTGCGTGAAGCCGGCGTCTTCCGCCACCTTCTTCAGGCGGGCCTCGCCGGCCTGGGCGCCGAGGCCAAGGCCCACCTCCTGGCTGAGCGAGGCTGGCGTGCAGATCATGGTGGAGGCCGAATAGAACAGCCGGCCGACCGGATTGAGATTGTCGGCCAAGTCGTCATTGGCGTACGGCTCGACCAGCATCCAGGACCCGCCAGGCGTGAGGTGTTCGCGGATGTGCCGCGCCGCGCCGACCGGATCGCCCATGTCGTGCAAGGCGTCGAAGATGGCGATCATGTCGTAGTCACCGCCGTCGAAGTCCTTGGCCGAGGCCACGGCGAATTCGACGCGATCCTCGACTCCGGCCTCTTTGGCCGCCTCCCGCGCACGCTCGATGGACGCGGGATGATAGTCGAAGCCGTAGAAGTGGGAGTTGGGGTAGGCCTGGGCCATCAGCACGGTCGAGGCTCCGTGGCCGCAGCCGACATCGGCGACCCGCGCGCCGACCTTGAGCCGGTCCTCAATGCCGTCCATGGCCGGTATCCAGGCGCTGGTGAGGTTGGCGTTGTAACCAGGCCGGAAGAACCGCTCGGTGCCACGGAACAGGCAGGCGTCGTGTTCATGCCAGCCCATGCCTTTGCCCGACTTGAAGACCGCGGTGACCTTCGGCTCGTCGCGGAACATGGCGGCCAGCAACTCGAAGCCGCCCGCCATGAAGGCCGGGCCGCCGTCGTCGGCGAAGACCGCCGACTGTTCCGGGGTCATGGAGAAGAGGCCGGTGAGGCGATCGTATTCGAGATACCCGGCGGCGGCCTGCGCAGCCAGCCATTCGCGGACATATCGCTCGGACGTTTCGGTGGCGTTCGCCAGTCGTTCTGGCGTGGCGGGGCCGATCTCCGTCAGGGCCTTGTAGAGGCCGAGCTTGTCGCCGACGATGACCAGGGCGGCGGAGACCGCAGCGCCCATGTCGCCGACCATCTTGCCTTGGAAGGCCTCGAGTTTGGATTGATCCACTTGCACCTTGCCCTCCTTTGGCTGGGGCGTGCGTCGGATCACCGTGTTATTTCACTCTTCAGTTGGCGGCGAAACATACGAGGCCGTGCAACTGCGTGCGCCGGACGATGCATGATTGTGCTTAGCCGTGGACGTGGTCGAGCGACGAGAGCCGGACCCTGCCGGCAGGGGTTTCGAGCTGTGCGGTGATGGCGGCGTCGCCGGCCTGGACATCGACCTCGACGTCGAGCCTTTCGAGCAAGGGGCGCAGGCTCCACGCCTCGGGATGGGTGAGGCTTAGCTGGATCAGCTGGCAGCCGTCCTCCGCCTCGTCGGCCGGATGGGGACTATCGCCCCAGTCGATGAAGAACGGCACCAGCGGGCCGTAGGCATGACCCGCCGGGATCAGCAACCGCCAGCGGACCAGGCGGCCCGTGGGCAGCCGGCGCGACATCGGGATAACGCCTGCGTGGGGCAGGCCGGCTCGCTCCAGCTTCACGGCCACGCGGTCGAGCCGATCGGTGGCGACGGCGAAGGTGTGCAGGACGGGCCCCGCGAGCTTCGAGAGGCCGGCTGCGGGCGTGGCGACCGTGGCCTGGGCTGGATCGGGCGCCAGGACCTCCAGGTAGCTGCGGCCGCCGAGCCCGAGGACGGCGTTGCGGGTGCCGGCGCCCGGATGGGCGCCGCTGACCAACGCGCGCCGGCCGGTGCGGGCCTGTAGCTCATCGATAGCGCGGTCTAGGTCGGGCGCGGCCCAGACCAGATGATCGATCTGCGCCATCAGGAGGCGCGACGCCGGAACGGAGTGACGACGCCGTCGTGGTGCTGGGGACAGGTGGCGGGCGCCGGGCCGGCCTCCATAGGCGGCAGGCGCAGGACGAAGCCGTGCATCTCCAGCGCCTGGGCGACGAGGCAGGCTGCGGCTGGAAATGGCGCCCGCGGCTGATCGGCCAGCAGCCAGGCGAGGTGGGCCTCCATCCGCGCATAGTCCTCAGCCTGGGCGGCGGCGAACAGGGCCAGGATCGATTGCTCGTCGCGGGTCAGGCGATAGGAACCTGGAGCCGCCAGCGTCACCTTGCGTCGGCCGTTCTGACCCAGTTCGCGGACGAAGACCGAAAGCGCCGTCAGCGCCTGGACGCCCATCGGTCCGCAGGATTCCTCGAACTGGCGACGGATGAGATGGCAGTCGCCGGCCCCGAAGGCCGTGGCCCGGAACGCCCAGAGCAGCATGTGCTCTCCTTGCAGAAGATCGCAGAGTTGGGCGGGTGCGATGTCGTCGGGCTGTGGCATGGGATGCGCGCTCCTCAGACTCGAAGCCTATTGCTACTGAGAATGACTCGCAACATTAGTTTTGATCTGTCGCGAAGTTCGCAGGGTCAGGACGCTTGACGACGACGGCGAGCGACCCTTCCATGGTTCAAACAAATGTTTGGCTAGAGACCTGGGAGGCGCGGCCATGATCAAGACCCGGATCACTGAAATGCTGGGGGTCCAGTACCCGATCGTGCAGGCGCCGATGGGCTGGATCGCGCGTTCGCCGCTGGCCTCGGCCGTGTCCAATGCGGGCGGCCTGGGGATCATCGAGACGTCGTCGGGCGAACTCGATGCGGTGCGCGAAGAGATCAAGAAGATGCGCCAGCTCACCGACAAACCGTTTGGCGTCAACATCGCCCAGGCGTTCGTGCGCGACCCGGACATCGTGTCGTTCGTGGTCGATCAGGGCGTGAAGTTCGTCACCACCTCGGCCGGTGATCCCAACAAATACTGCAGCGCCTTGAAAGAGGCCGGGCTGACGGTGTTTCACGTCGTGCCGTCGCTGAGCGCGGCCCTGAAGGCGATCGAGGCCGGTGTCGACGGACTGGTGGTGGAGGGGGGCGAGGGCGGCGGCTTCAAGAACGCCCGCGACGTGGCGACCATGGTGCTGCTGCCGCTGGTCTGCTCGAAGGTGAATGTGCCGGTGATCGCCGCCGGCGGGGTGGTGGACGGCCGGACCATGGCCGCAGCCTTCGCCTTGGGCGCCGAGGGCGTGCAGATGGGGACCCGGATGGTTTCGGCCGCCGAGAGCCCAGTGCACCAGAACTGGAAGGACGCCATTGTCGGGGCCAAGGAAACCGACACGGTGTTCCTGAACCGCTTTGGCCCAGGGCCGGCGCTGCGGGCGCTTCGGACCGAGAAGACCAGCGCCTATGAGCGCGACGGCGGGGAAGGCGTGATGGGCGAGTTCGCCCGCGCCAAGGAGATGTATTTCGGCGGGGACCTGGAGTCCTCGATACCGCTGACCGGCCAAGTCGCGGGCCGCATCGACTCCGTCAAACCCGTCGCTCAGGTGATCGCCGAGACCGTCGCCGAATTTGAGGAAACGGTCGCCGAGATGGGACGGCGTTACGCCTCCTAGGCGGCGGCCGAGTGACGGATGGGTTCTGGGGCGAAGCTTTCTTCGTCCCACAGCGAGTCCCATTCGGCCCAGCGATTGGCGGCGTCGCGCAGACGGGCGTCGTCGCGGACGGTGACCACCTGGCCCTCGCCCTCGTCCCAGACCACGGTCAGGTCGGCCAGGCGGCCGGCTTCTGCGCCGAGCTTGCCCTGCGCCTGCAGCTTCTCGATCATCTCGGCGGAGAGGCGCAGCTTGAGGCGATCGCCCGACATGCGCACGGCGACGTCGGCATGGGTGATGACCTGGTCGATCATCTGCGTGCTGGCGGGCGTCATCGGGCGGCGGGCGTCGAACAGGAACAGCGGTTCCTGGTAGGCGCGGCGGAAGCGGGTCACTCGGTTCGTGGAGGGCATTGGGAGCTCCTTTCGTCTCGGCATGATCTTGATAGAATGCCGATGCGTCAGAATCGGACGTACATTTTCGAGGTGGGTGAGTGAGGCACGAAAAGGCGGCGCGGCTGCTGGAGCTGGCCCGGATGCTGGCGGCTTCGGCCGAGGGGCTGACCCTCGACGAGATGGCCGACCGGCTGGGTGTCGGTCGGCGCACGGCCGAGCGCATGCGTGACGCGGTGCGCGAGGCGTTTCCGCAGATGGAAGAGGTGGACGATCCCCCGACCCGGCGCTTTCGCATCCCCTCGGGGCTGGACGGCATCTTCCAGGCGCCGAGCGCTGATGAGTTCGCCGCCCTGCGCGCGGCCGCCGAACAGTTCAAGGCGGCGGGGAACCGGACGCGGGCGGGGGCCTTGCAGTCGCTCGAACAAAAGGTCCTTTCCGCTATTCGCGCAGGCGCGCGCCGCAAGCTCGCGCCCGACATGGAGGCCCTGCTCGAGGCCGAGACCATGGCGATCCACGCAGGCCCTCGTCCCTTCGAGGACGACGAGATCCTGGGCGCGGTGCGCGAAGCCATTAAGTCTTTGAGGCGACTACGGTTCCGCTACGAAGGCGGTTCCTCGCCCGGCCGCGTGCGGGAGATCACGCCCTTTGGCCTGTTGTTCGGGCGTTCGAACTATCTGGTGGGCGCCGAGGGGGATTCCGTCGAGCCGCGGACCTGGCGGTTGGACCGGGTGCGGGACATCGCGGTGTCCGACACGCCCGGAACCCGGCCGGAGGACTTTTCGCTTCAGGCCTTCATGCACCGTAGCTTCGGCATCTATCAGGACGAGGTCGAGGAGGTGGCGCTGCGGGTCCTGCCGCATGGCGCGGAGGAGGCGCTGGGCTGGCGTTTCCACCCCACCCAGACGGTGGAGGCGCAGGAGGACGGCAGCGTGCTGGTCAGGTTCACGGCCGGAGGCATGCGCGAACTGGCCTGGCACCTGTTCACCTGGGGCGACAAGGTGCAGATCCTGGGGCCGGAACGGCTTAGGACGATGATGCGCGAAGAACTGGCCGTGGCGCTGCGAGCGCATGCCGATGGAGTAGATTGAGATGAGCGAAACCGACGGCTTCGTGCTGAACCAGACCATGCTGCGGATCAAGGATCCGGAGAAGACCGTGCCGTTCTATCGCGACGTGCTGGGGATGACCCTGCTGGACCGCTACGACTTCGAGGCCGGCAAGTTTTCGCTCTACTTCATGGGCTATCCGGGCGGTGAGATTCCCAGCGATCCGGCCGAGCGAGTGAAGTGGGTGTTCGAACAGCCAGGGCTCTTGGAGTTCACCCACAACTGGGGGACCGAAAGCGATCCCGACTTCGCCTATCACAACGGCAATTCCGACCCGCGCGGCTTTGGCCATATCGGCCTGTCGGTGCCCGATGTCGCCGCCGCCTGTACGCGCTTCGAGCAACTGGGCGTCGAGTTTGTGAAGCGGCCGAACGAGGGGGCGATGAAGGGGCTCGCCTTCATCAAGGATCCGGACGGCTACTGGATCGAGATCGTGTCCGGCCCCAACCTGCGTGACCTTATCACGGCGGTTCGCAGCTAGGCGACCGAATGGCGGGTTTCCGCGTTCATAGACACTAGAGCCTGGTGGCAGCAGCGGGAGCGGTAGATTGCCAGAACCTGTCCTGAAGGCGCGGCCGGACGGCCTGGTTGAAAGCGCGCAGGCGGTCGTGCTGCCGATCATGGCGCCGCGACTGCAGGGCGAGCTGACCGCCAAGGGCTCGGCGGACTTGGCGCTGTGGGGTGAAGGCGATCTCGGGCGGCTGCGGTTCAGCAGTCTGGATGGCCCTTACGTCTATGGTCCGAACACATTGAGCGCGCCGGCTGGCGCGGTTCATGTCGCCCAGGAAGCGCCGGTGATGGTGATCTGCGGCGTGACCTATCGCGGCTTCACCCCGGCCAAGCACTGCGCCAGTTGGGATCGAACAGCCCATCCGAAAAGCTATGTGAAGCGCGAGAAGGGCCGCCGGCGGATCGACCTGCCGTGGGCCAATGTGCTGATCGAGCAGCGCGGGCCTGACCTGATCGTCGCGGCGGGCACCGACCTCGGCGAGGCCGAGCGCGCCCTCCGTTTCTCGGTCGAGACGATCATCGGCGAGGCGGTGGCCTACGCCGCGCACTGCGACCGGATGCCGGAGGCCGATCCCGTGCTGCGCAGCATGGTGATGCAGGGAACCCACGCCGCGCTCTCCAGCGTGCGCCGGGACGAGCGCGGGCGCTTCGACGGCTTGGCGGCCGGGCTGCACTACTCGGCCCCTGCCCGGACCTACTACCGCGACGGCTATTGGACGCTGCAACTGCTGCTCGATGCGGCGCCGGCCATGGTCCACGAAGAGATCGAAATCCTGGCCTCGGGCGTCCAGGCCGACGGCGAGGCGCCAAGCGGCGTCATCGTCTCTGGTCCGGAACAAGCGCGCGCCTGGGAGTATCTGCGGACCACGGCCTTTGGCATGGACTGGATCCACACCCGCTCCATCGACTGGTGGAGCGACCATTTCGACAGCCCGCTCTTCTTCATCCTCGCCATTGGCGACTATGCGCGCGTGACCGGCGACATTGAGCCGGCAGAGCGCCACTGGCCGTTGGTGAAGGCGATCTTCAAGCGCTACCGCGCCTTCACCCAGACCCATTTGCCGGTGAAGCCGCGCCACGACCGGGACTGGGCCGACAATGTCTATCGCGGCGGCTATGTCGCCTATGACCTCGGGCTGTGGGTCGGCGCGCTGGACGCCATCGCCGCCCTTGGCGGGAGGCTGGACCAGCCGCTTGGCGGTGAGGCCAAGAGCTTGGCGGCGACCACCCGCGCGGCGATTGAAGGCGAGCTGTGGCGTGAGGATGGTTGGTATGCGGATTATATCGCGCCGGAGGGGTTGGAGGATGTGGAGCCGACCCTCGAGGACCACCTGACCTTGGACAGCCTGACCCTGCTGCGGCACGACGCGGTGTCGAAGGATCGCGCCCTGCAGGTGCTGGAAGCGGTGCGCCGGCGGCTTGAAACGCGCCACAATGCGGATCAGGCCTATGGCGATTGGGGCATGATGTGCGCCTACCCGCCGTTCAAACACCGAGCGGACACGCACTCGAAGTCGTCCTTCGCGTTCCGCTACCACAACGGTTCCGACTGGCCCTGGCTCGACGGGGTCTATGCCGAGGAGCGCTTGCGGCGCGGCCTGCCCGGCTGGCGCTATCCGATGGTCCGGTGGTGGGAGGTGTGCCTGGAGAAGGGCTGGATGGGCGCGGTCGAATACTTCTCCCCGCCCTGGGGCCGCGGGTCGCTTCTGCAAGGCTGGTCGGCCATGCCGGCGGCGGTCGCGCTCAAGTACCGCGACGTCGTCCTCAAGGGCGACTTGGATTGAGGGAACACTAGATGCTCCCCCGATGGGGGAGCTGTCAGCGAAGCTGACTGAGGGGGACTAGGACGCTAACGCGTGGCGGATCGTCGCCACCGCGTCGTCCATGTCTTCAAGCACCAATGAAGTCGAAATCCGCAGGGTTCTTACGCCCTGATCGCTCAGCCACACGTCCCGCTTTTGATCGCGCTCGGGCTGTTGTCCGGTCCCATGGCTATAGCCATCGATCTCCACACAAAGCTTGGCGGCGTCGCAGTAGAAGTCGAGGATGTATGGTCCGATGGGATGCTGTCGGCGAAAATGCAGCCCATCGAGCCGACGACCCTTCAGCGCTTTCCATAACAAGACTTCGGGCAAGGTCATCGTCCCACGCAAGGCTTTCGCAAAAGCTCGCGTGCGGTTCGGCGCCTCCATGCCCCCTCCGTCTCGACACTACGTGTCGATCCACCTCCCCCAACGGGGGAGGATCTAAGGACAGGTGGCAGCTCGGTGCAAGCCGCTCAGCGGTCGACGGCCAGGGTGAAATATTCGCGGTCGAACAGGCGGTAGTAGAGCCAGGCCGGGACGCGGTCGTAGTAGGGCTGGACGTCGGCGATGATCTTGGCTTGCGACCTGTGGACTTCCAGCAGTCGGCGTTTGGTCTTGGCTTGGCGGGCGATCGGAAAGGCCAGGCTGGCCGGCGGCAGGCCGCGCGCGGGGTCCGCCGGGTAGTTGTCGCGGAAGGCCTGGACCAGCTTGAGCGCCAGGGAGATCAGAGCCTTGGGCAGGGTCGCCTGATAGAGCCTAGTGACGGACGGCGCACTCTCCTCGATCACCTCGCGCACCCAGCGGCCGGTCTGGACGTGATCGGGATGCCCGTAGAAGCCGACCTGCTCGTCGAAGCTGACGATGACGCCGGGTTGGAAACGCTCGATCAGGGTGGCGATGGCCGCCTTGGCCACAGCAGGATCGGTGGCGCTCAGACCGCTGTCTGGAAAGTCCAGCACCTCGACGTGGCGGGCGCCCAGAAGCGCGCCGGCGGCCTTGGCCTCCTCGCGGCGCACCTTCGCCAGTTCCTCGCGAGAGTAGCCGGTGTCGCGCGCAGCCTCTCCGGCGGTGAGGTAGACGAGCGTCAGTTCCGCGCCGCCTCGAGCCAGCGCCGATAGGGTTCCGGCGCTGGTGATCTCGTCGTCGGGATGGGCCCAGACCGCCATGATCTTCCGAGGCGCGCCCGATGCGAACAGATCGCGCCGGATCGGAACTCTCATGTCGTTAAGCCGCGCGCGCGCCAGGATGAAGGCGACCAGCAGCAGGTCGGCGACGATGAAGAAGCCAATGATCAGCGGAAGCACTGCACCACCTGGCCGACCCAGGCTTTCAGAGCGTCCTTCTTGTCCAGAGGCGTGGCTCCGTGGCGGACGAGGATCAGGTCGAGGTCCGGGACGAGGACGGTGTATTGGCCATCATAACCATTGGCCGAGAACGAACCGGGGCCGGCGATATCCAGCCACCAGTGAGCGCCGTAGCGACCCTCGGTGACGCCGGCCTGCTGGACGGTCGGGGTGCGGGCGTAGTCGACCCAGCCCGGCGGCAACAATTGGCGGCCTTCCCAGACGCCGCCACGAAGATAGAGCATACCGAAGCGGGCGAAATCGTGGGCGGTGGCGAAGCAGTAGGACGAGCCGATGAAGACGCCCGCCGCGTCGAACTTGGGGATCGGACTCTTCATGCCGAGCGGCCCGAACAGGCGTTCCCACATGAAGCTTTTGAGGTCGCCGTTGGTCGCCTGGCCTGCGAGCCTGGCGACGATGTTGGTCGTGCCGCTGGCGTATGACCAGAAGGCGCCTGGCTCATGCTCCAGCGGTTGGGAGGCGGCGTAGTGCGCGACGTCTTCCTTGCCGGCGCCGAACAGCATCTCGATCACGTCGGAGGTGTGGCCGGGCACATAGTCCTCGACGAACTTCAGCCCGCTGGACATGCGCAGCAACTGGTCGAGGGTGATGGCGGCGCGCGGATCGCCATCGGCGGTCCACTCGGGTGCGCCGGCCGGGGCGTTGATGTCCAGCTTGCCGTCGCCGATCAGTAGGCCGACCAGGGCCTGGGTGATGCTCTTGGCCTTTGACCATGAGGGATAGGTGGCCTCTGGGCCAAAGCCGGGGCCATAGCGTTCGAAGATCAGCTTGCCGCCTTGGAAGAGCGCGAAGGCGTGGGTCTCGCCCAGGCTGTCGCCTTCGAAGGCCTGGGTGACCAGCGCATCGAAGCCGGCGCGGTTCAGGCTCGTGGGCAGTTCGCCTTGCGGCCAGGCCTCGGTCGGCCAGGGAACATCGGCGGGTTGGGCGGGCAGGGGCATGAGGCTCATGCGCCGAGACTGGCGGGAAGCGACGGGCTTGTCATCTGCCTTAGTCGTCATCCCCCGGTCGTCTGAAGGACGATCCGGGGGACCGGCTCACCGCACTCTGCAAATGAGCCGAGGATGGTCGAGCGGGCTCAGGCCGGGACCACCTGCTTTACGCGGGCCGCGGTCGTCGCCCACAGGATCGCGCCGGTGACGGCCACCACCATGGCCGCCGACGTCAGGGCCGGGGCGCTGTAGTTGGTCAGCATCGCACCGCCGAGCCCACCGCCCAGGCCTTGGCCCAGGGAGGCCGCCGAGCCGTTCAGGGCAAGCGCCATGGGGGCGGCCGTTGGCAGGGCCTCCACCAACCGGGTCTGGACGACGGGCATGATCGAGAACAGCGCCGTCGCTGCGATCAGGATCGCCAGGCAGACCACCGCATAGGTGGCCGCGCCGGCCGGGGCGCCGCCCAGCAATTCGAGCTCATGCAACCCGGCTCCGGCCGCCAGCGCCAGGAAGCCAAGGGTGACCGAAAGACCGCCCTTGCCGCGGTCGGCGCTGCGCCCGCCAAGCCAGAGGCCGATGAAACTGCCCACCCCGATCACCAGCTGGAAAGCTCCGACGCCGGCGCCGGTGATCCCGGTCTGCATCCGGATGATCGGGGCGATATAGGTCGAGATGGTCATGTTGGCGCCGAAGGCCAGGAAGGTTGCGGCCCAAAGCGGGGCGGCCGTGCCGATGGCCAGCTTGCCGCCCTTGATCGGGGCGGGCGCCTCGACGCGGGGGATGAAGGCGGCGACGGCGGCGAAGGCGATCACTGACAGCAGGGCCGAGAGCGCAAAGGTGGAGCGCCAGCCGAACGCCGAACCCACCACGCTGCCCAGCGGAATCCCAAGCAGGAAGGCGATGGTCATGCCGCCCATCACCGTAGCCATGGCCGATCCGCGTCGTTCGGGCGGGACCAGGCTGGCGGCCATGGTTGAGGCGGCGGGCCCGGCCAGGGCGGCTATTCCGCCGAGCGTGGCGCGCAGCACCAGCAGCTGGCTGAAATTGGCCGCGAACATGCACAGCAGGCTGAAGACGATGGCGGCGCCGAGCGCAGTCAGCAGCACGCCCTTGCGCTCCCGTCGGCCGAGCAGCATCGCCAGCGGCGGACCGGCCAGGGCCGAGGTCAGCACATAGGCGGTCTGGAGTTGTCCCACCGCGCCGGTGGAAACGCCAAGATCCACCGCCATCGATTCCAGAAGGCCCGCGAAAATGAAGGCGCTGGATCCGAATGAGAATGTTGAAAGGGCTAAAACAAATACACGTGGGTTCATGCGGCCTGAGCTTCGACGTCAATATCGCCGAAGTCGACAGAGTTCTTCTCTTCGCCGCGTGAGAGAAGCCAATAGGTCACCGGCGTGGCGACGCGGCTGAGCAGGGTCGAGGTGACCAGTCCGCCGATGATGGCGATGGCCAGCGGCGAGTAGAGGCCCGAACCTTCGAAAGCCAGCGGCAGCAAGCCGCCGATGGCGGTGACCGAGGTCAGCAGCACCGGCAGGAAGCGGACCTCGCCGGCCTTCTCGATGGCCTGGCGCAGGCCTACGCCGTCCTTGCGGAGCTGCTCGGTGAAGTCGACCAGCAGGATCGAATTCTTGATCTCGATGCCGATGAGCGCGATCAGGCCGATGGTGGCCGTGAAGGACAGCGAATTGCCGGTGAGCCACAGCGCGGCCACCGCGCCGAACAGACCGAGCGGAATGACGCCGGCCACGACCAGCGCAGTGCGGAACTTCCCGAACTCCAGCACCAGTATGGCCAGGATGCCGAAGATCGCGATCAGGATCGCCGCGCCTAGGCCCGCAAAGCTCTCCGACTGCGCCTCGGCCTGACCGCCCATCGACAGCCTGTAGCCGGCCGGCAGGGGCAGTTCCTTGGCGAGCCGCGCCTCGACGTCGGCGGTGACCTTCGAGGTGAGATGTCCGGTCTGGACGTGCGAGGTGATGGTCACGGTCCGCTGGCGGTCATAGCGGGTGATGCGGGCGGGGCTGGACTGGAACCGGGGCTCGGCGACGGCGGCCAGCGGCGTCGACTGGCCGTTCTGAGTCGGAACATAGACTTGGGCGAGCGCCGAGAGTTCGTTGCGGCCCTCCATGGGCAGGCGCACTCGCACCGGATAGTCGTCGCCGTCGGGATCGCGGTAGCGGGCGGCGTCTTCACCTGACAGGGCGAGGCGGGCGGTGCGGCGCGCGCCGCCAGCCGGTACGCCGAGGGCGGCGGCCTTGGCCTCGTCGACCCCGAGATCGATGTCGGTGCGGTCGAGACGCAGCGGATTGTCGATGTCGCGAGTCCCGGGCGTGGTCTTCAGGATGTGTTCGGCGCGGGCGGCCAGGGCCTTGAGGACGCCCAGGTCTTCACCGGTGATGCGGACGGCGATGGGGGCCTCGATCGGCGGGCCGTTTTCGAAGGTCACGACGCTGATCCGGGCGCCGGGATAGCGGGCGAAATCCGCGCGCAGTTTGTCCAGCACGACCTCGCTCTTGCCCGGTTCCCAGGCCTTCAGCGCGGCGAACACCTCGGCGTAGTTGGTCTGCGTCTCGCGCTGTTGCTGGTTGTAGAAGATCTGCGGATTGCCACGGCCGAGATTGGCCGAGGCCCATTTGACCTGCGGGACGGCGGCCAGGCGTTTTTCGACATAGCGCAGGGCCTGGTCGGTCTTGGCCAGGGCCGTGCCGTCGGCGGTCTCGATGCGGACCAGGAACTGCGGAGTCTCGGCGGCGGGGAACAGGCTCGATCCAATCGCGCCGAGCATGGGGATCGTGGTGGCGCAGATCGCCGCGATGATCGCGAAGGCGGCCCACGGCCTGGTCAGGGCGCGATGCAAGACCGGGGTGTAGAAGCGGTGGATCGCGCCGTTCAGCGCCTGCAGGATGGCGTTGCCCTCTGGATCTTCGTGCCGCGACAGCATGCGGCTGGCCAGGAACGGGATGACGGTCAGGGCCACGATTAGGGATGCGCCGACCGTGCAGAGCACCGTCACCGGCAGGGAGCGGATATAGGCGCCCGATCCGCCGGGCAGGGCGAGTAGCGGCAAGAAGGCGAACATCAGTGTGGCGGTGCAGCCGATGACCGCCATGGTGATCTGCCGCGTGCCGTTGATGGCGGCGTCGACCCGGCTGGCCCCCTGTCTCAGGTGCCGGGCGATGTTCTCGGTGACGACGATGGAGTCGTCGACCACCAGGCCCAGGCTGAGCACAAAGCCGGCGATGGCGAGCTGGTTCACGGTGAAGCCGAGCGCCTGCAGAAGGGCCAGGCCGATCAGCAGCGACAGCGGGATCGACAGCATCACCACCCCGGCGGCGCGGAACCCGAGCGGCAGCAGGGTGACCATGACGATGGCCAGAGCCAGGCCGAAGTCGCGGAACAGGCGCGATAGCCGATGCTCCACGTTGTCGGCCTGGACGAAGCCGCGTTCGAGCTTCACGCCGGCCGGTAGAATCTTCTCGAAGTCGGTCAGGGCGGCTTGGACACCCTCGGTGACCTTGGCGACGTCGGCGCCGTCCTTTTGGGTGACGGTTACGAAGACCGCGCGCTGACCGTTGAAGCGGGCCAGGTGGTTGGCCTCCTGCTCGGCCCAAGTCACGGTGGCGACGTCGCGGACGCGCACCACCTGGCCGTCGACCGCGCGGACTGGGGTGTCGGCCACGGTGGCGAGGTCGCGCAAGGCGCCGCCGGCCTTGACGTTGAAGCGCCGATCTCCGGCGTGGGCTGCGCCGATGGGCGTCTCGGCGCCGGCCGCGCGCAGGGCGTCGGCGACGGCGGTTGGCGGGAGTTGTAGGGCGGCGAGGCGGGGCAGGTCCACGGCGACGCGGACCTCGGACCCTGGCGCGCCCCAGTAGCGGGCCTCGCGCACGCCGGGCGCGCGATCCAGCCGTTCGCGCAGATTGTCGGCCAGCTTCTCGAGCCGCCGCATCGGCAGGTGATCGCTGACCAGGGCGACCTGGACGATGGCGACCTCGGTGGTGCGCGCGCGGCGAACCTCAAGGCGGGTAAGGCCGGCCGGCAGGTTGGGGCGCAGGGCGTTCACCTCGCGCACGACCTCGTCGTATTTGCGCTCGGTGTTGACGCTCCAGTCGAACTCGACGCTGACCACAGCTGCGCCGTCGAGGCTGGTGGAGGTGATCTTGGTCACGTCGTCCAGGCCATCGAGGGCGTCCTCGATCGGATCGGCGACCAGCTGTTCCATCTCCGCGGGCTCGGCGCCGGGCAGCACCGCCTGGACGATGACGACGGGAATCGGGAAGTGCGGATCCTCGGAGCGCGGCGTGGTCATCAGGGCGTTGACGCCCAGCATGATCAGCAGGGCGAAGGCGACCAGGGTGAACTGCCAGTTGCGAACGGCGAAGGCGGCGATGTCGAACTTCACTTGCCCGCTCCGGCGCTCGCCATCTCCAGCCGCGTCGGATCGACGACCTGGACCTTTTCGCCGTCGCCGACGAATCCGGCCCCGGCGGTGATCACTCGGGTCTGGGGCGGCAGGCCGGTGATCAGGGCGTCATCGCCGTCGAAGCCGCCGAAGGCCACCGGGCGACGCCGCGCCACATCCTTCTCGACCACCAGCACGAAGGCCTGCTTGCCCTTGGCCTCCAGGATCGCCTCGGCGGGTACGCGCGACATGGTGGGCGCGGTCGATACGCCGACCGAGATTTCCGCTGTCGCGACCTGGCCCGATCGCAGGGGATGGGCGCCGAGCAACTCGATCTCCACGTCCACCGCGCCGGTCTGGGGGCCCGCCCGCTCACCTACCCGGGTGACACGTCCGGGCACGACGGTGGGGAGACCGTCGATACGCACGCTGACGCTCTGACCGACACGGACGCGGGACACGTCGCGATCGGCCAGGGGCGCGCGCAGGGTGAGCGGGCTGGTTTCATCGGCGATGCGCAGCACCGCCTGTCCGGGTTGAACGACTTCACCGGCCTGGGCGCTGCGCTGCAGCACCACCCCGGTGGCGGGAGAGACAAGGCGGGCCCAGCGGCGGTCGAAGGCCGCGGCGCCGGCGCCGGCTTCGGCGGCGCGCAGCGCGCTTTTGCGATCATCGAGTCGTTGGCGCGAGACGAAGCCCTTTTCGAACAAGGCTTCGTCGCGGGCGAGGTCGCGGCGCGCGCGCTCGACCTCGACGCCGGCCCGGACCTCGGCCGCCGCCACCCCGGCGGGATCGAGGGTGGCCAGGACCTGACCGGCGCGGACCACGTCGCCGTCGTCGACGTCGAGCGCGGTGATCACGCCGGGGATGCGGAACGACAGCGTCATCTCGCGGCGGCGCTCGAGCGGGCCGGTTGCGATCAGGGTGGAGCTGTCGGCGGGCGCGCGGACCAGGACCGCCTCGACCGAGGCCGGGGGCGGCGCTTCGGCCACCTTCTCGGCTTTGCCGCAAGCGGCGGTGGCGGCCAAGCTGACGGCCGCCACCGCACCGGCGCGAACGAGGCGTGGTCTCTGAAAACGCCCAATCCGCACCGGTATCTCCATAACCAATCAATGATAGGTGATCAGTGATCGATAATGTGCGATTGTCAAGCGGGCGACGCTCATGACAGGCATGCAGGAATGAATACGTCCGGCTCACGATCACCCCGGAAGGCCAAGGGCCAGGGGGCCGAGCGGCGCGAGGAAATCCTCGCCGCCGCCTTGAAGCTATTCACCGAGTTTGGGCTCTACGCGGTCTCGACCCGGCAGATCGCCCAGGCGGTGGGGATTTCGCAGCCAACGCTCTACGCCTACTTCCCGACCAAGGACGACATCGGCCGGGAACTGCATGGCCGCGCCTTCGCCTTGCTGGCGCAAAGCCTGGCGGACGGTAACGGGGGCCCGATCGAGACGCCCGAGTGCCTGATGCAGATGCTGCGGATCTACATCGACTTCGGCCTGAAGCATCCGGAGATGTACCGGATCGCCTTCATGTCCGAGGGCGCTCAGGCGAAGTCGTGGTGGAAGCCCCAGGGAATCACCCTGTCGCCAGAAACCCAATCGACCTACGGGGTGCTGCACCAGGAGCTGGCGGCGTTGCAGGCGCGCGGCCTAACCGTGGACATCGAGCCGGCCGCCCTGACCCAGAGCGTGTGGTCCAGCATGCACGGTCTTGTCTCGCTGCTCATCGCCAAGCCGGGCTTCCCGTGGGTGGAGCGCGAACTGCTGATCACCAGCCATCTGCGGCTGATGGCGCGGGGCGTGTGGCGCGGCTGATCAGCACTCGACCACGTTGACGGCGAGGCCGCCCAGCGAGGTCTCCTTGTAGATCTCGCTCATGTCTTCGCCGGTGCGTTTCATGGTGGCGATCACCTTGTCGAGCGAGACCGTGTGCTGGCCATCACCCAGCAGGGCCAGGCGCGAGGCGTCGATCGCCTTCACCGCGCCCATGGCGTTGCGCTCGATGCAGGGGATCTGGACTAGGCCGCCGATCGGGTCGCAGGTGAGGCCCAGATTATGCTCCATGCCGATCTCGGCGGCGTTCTCTATCTGCTGGTTGGTGCCGCCGAGCGCCGCGGTCAGGCCGGCGGCGGCCATCGAACAGGCCACGCCGACCTCGCCTTGGCAGCCGACCTCGGCCCCGGAAATCGAGGCGTTGCGCTTGTAGAGCGCGCCAATGGCGGCGGCGGTCAGCAGGAAGGTCCGCCGACCCTCGGCGTCGCCGCGATAGAAGCGGTCGTAGTAGCGCAGCACCGCCGGCAGCAGGCCGGCCGCGCCGTTGGTCGGGGCGGTGACCACCCGGCCGCCGGAGGCGTTCTCCTCATTGACCGCCAAGGCCCAAAGGTTGACCCAGTCCAGAGCGGCGAGCGGATCGGAGATGTTGCGCTCGACCTTGCTCATCAGCTCGGTGAGGATCTGGCGGGCGCGGCGGCGGACGTTGAGGCCGCCCGGCAGGCAACCCTCCTGGCGCACGCCGCGGTCAATGCAGGCTTCCATGGCCGCGAAAATGGCGTCGAGGCCGGCGTTCACCTCGTCTGGCGTGCGGGTGACCGTTTCGTTGGCGAACATCAGCTCGGCGATGGTGAGGTCGGCGGCTTGCGCCTGGGCCAGGAGTTCGGCGCCCGACGCGAACGGATAGGGCAGGGCGGCGGTACGGATCGGCGCAGCGTTGGCCGAAATCTCGTCCTCGTCGACAACAAACCCGCCGCCAACCGAGAAGTAGAGCCGCTCGCAGAGCAGGGTCTCGCCGGCGAAAGCGCGGAAGACCAGGGCGTTGGGGTGTTGCGACGCGCGGGTGCGGCCCTCCCAGAGAATGTCTCGCGCCTCATCGAAGGCGATCTGCGGTCCCTCAAGGCCAAGTTGCAACAGGCCCAAGGCGCGGATGGCCGCCAGGGCGGTGTCGGCGGCGTCCGGATCGATGGTGGCGGGCACGAAGCCGGCGAGCCCGAGGATGACCGCGCGATCGGTGGCGTGACCCCGGCCGGTCAGGGCCAGCGAGGCGTAGAGCGCGATCTCCACTCGCGTGGTCTGAGCCAGCAGCCCATGGCCGGCCAAGCGCTCCAGGAACCGGCCCCCCGCGGTCATCGGACCCATGGTGTGGGAACTGGACGGCCCAACCCCCAACTTGAACAGATCGAACACGCTGGCCATGGATTGTTGGTACGTCATTGCGCGAACCACGCCAAGTCGGGGCATGCGATAGTCGCCGCCGCCCCGCCAGGTGACGCAAGGCCGTGTTTTGGCTAGGTCTGGGGGATGAGTAAGCCCCTGAGTTCCCGGCTGGCGACGCCTGCCGACATCCCCGCCCTGAAGGTCCTGATGGAGCGCTCCATCAGCCTATTGCTGCCCGCGTTCCTGTCGCCCGAGGAGGTGGCCGCCTCGCATGAGGTCATGGGCCTGGACACCCAGCTGATCGTCGATGGGACCTACTTCGTGATCGAGGCTGACGGCGTAATCGCCGGCTGCGGCGGTTGGAGCCGGCGCGCCACCCTCTTTGGCGGCGATCACACCAGCGGGCGTGACGCCGCCCTGCTCGATCCGGCGACGGAGGCCGCACGAGTGCGGGCCATGTACACCGACCCGGACTTCACGCGGCGCGGGGTGGGGCGTCTGATCCTGTCGCTCTGCGAGGCGCGAGCGGCGGACGAGGGTTTCAAGAGCTGCGAGATGGCGGCCACCATGGGCGGTGAGCCGCTCTATGCGGCCTGCGGCTACCACCGCATCGAGCCGTTCGAAGCGCAGACCTCCAGCGGCGTTCGCGTGCCGTTGGTGCGGATGGGCAAGGCGCTCTAGGCAGGAAAGAAATCGGGCGGCCCTTTCAGGCCGCCCGACCGGCAGAAGCTGAGAGGGCCTTAGAAGTTGAAGGTGAGCTTGGAGTAGTAGTAGCCGCCGTTGATGCCGAAGGGCGAGAAGGTCGGATACTGGGTCACATAGCCGCTGTTGTTGGTCTGGAAGTACTCGTCCCGCAGCTGCTGGTTCACCTTATCCGGATAGGTGTTGAACAGGTTGTTGGCGCCGACCGCGAGCTTGATCTGGTCGGTGATCTTGTAGGCGACCTCCAGGTCGGTGATGAAGGTCGGGTCGATCTCGGTCTTGTAGTAGACGGCGCCGGTCCGGCTGGTGAGGCCCGACGAAGGGCCATAGAGCGCCTGGCGCAGGTTCACCGACAGCTTGTCCCAGTTCCAGAGCGCGCCGGCGACGAAGCGATACTTAGGCGCGGCGTCTTCCAGGTTGGCGATGGTGGTCGGGCTGAACAGCGAGGCGCCTGCGAGTTGCGCCGGCGGCGGGGCGATCTTGGTGACCTTGGTCTCGTTGTAGTTGGCGGTCAGCGACCACTGGACCGAGCCATATTCGGCGAAGTCCGATGACGCCGTCAGGACCATCTCCGCGCCGCGGGTGCGGGTGTCGAGACCGTTCGTGAAGATGGTGATCCCGGTCTGGGTGACGGTCGGATCCAGCACGTTGCCATTGGCCAGGATGGCGTCGCGGACGGCGGACAGATTGAGCGCGCCGCCCGACCCGAACAGCGACCCGGAACCGACGATCCGATCTTCGACGGTGATCTGATAGGCGTCGAAGGTGATGGTCACGCCGCCGCCCGGGTGGGCGACGAAGCCGGCGCTGAAGTTGGTCGACTTTTCCGGATCGAGGCCGTCGATCCCGACCAGCCGCGCGGCCGCCGAGTTGGGCGGAAGCTGCACGAAGGCCGCGGTCGGCGAGACGTTGGTGGCCGAGTAGTAGGACTCCGCCAGGGTCGGGGCGCGGAAGCCGGTGCTGGCCGTGCCGCGGATGGCGAAGGTGTCGTTGAAGTCGTAGCGGGCGGTGCCCTTGACCACGGTGGTGTCGCCGAAGTCGCTGAAGTTCTCGTAGCGGATGGCGGCGTCGAGCTTCAGGGCCTCGATCGGCGACAGGGCGCCGTTGGCGTAGATGGCCCAGTTCTCGCGGCTGTGGGCTCCGGCGTCGGTGAGCGCGAAGCCCGGATAGGATTGCGAGCCTTCCTTGTACCGGGAGGCCGCGTCGCCCGGCTTGATCTCATATTCCTCCTGCCGGTACTCGGCGCCGAACGCCATGTTGAGCGGACTGGCCATGCCGACGTCGTACTCGCGCGAGACGTCCAGGGTGGTGGTCCACTGGCTGGCCATGAAGTCGCCGGCGGGGAAGTCGCTGGGCGAGAAGCCCGGCGTGGTGGGTGTCGAAGTGTCGATATAGAGCGAGCGGTTGAACGAGTTGAGAACCCCGATGCCGATCTCGTCTCGGCCGTAGGTGGTCGAGAGGTCCCAGTTCCAGACCTCGCCGATCACCCCGCGAGCGCCGCCGGTGATGGCGTAGTCGGTTTCGTCCAGCGCCATCTTGGGGCTGAAGCCGTAGGGGCGCGGAACCGTGCCGTCCCTGCCGACGACCAGGTTGGGCACGCGGTAGTTCTCGAACGCGGCGCCGTACTTCACGCCGTAGGTGCCGAAGCTGTAGATCTCGAGGGCGTCCGAGACCTCGTAGCCGGCGTTGAAGGCGAAGATGTTCAGCCGGTATTCCGCATCGCCGGCGATGCGGTTCATGTACGGATATTCGTCGGTGGTCGCGATCTGCGGATAGCGCGACAGCCGCGAGGTCGAGGTGAGGTTGTAGGGGGTGTCGAGCACCCGGGGATCGACGTCGCCGCGGAAGGTGTGATCGTGCCAACGGCTCTCGAACGTCATGTTCAGATAGGCGTTCTCGAACGGCTCGACGCCCAGGTTCGCCGTGACGTCGCCGGTCAGGCCGCCGCCATCCATGTACTTGCCGCCCGACAGCACGACCGAGCCGCCATCGGGATCGTCTTTCAGAATGATGTTGATGACCCCGGCGATGGCGTCGGTGCCGTACTGGGCCGCCGCGCCGTCCTGCAGGACCTCGATGTGGCTGACCGCGCCCAGCGGGATGAAGTTGAGGTCGGCGGTGGCTCCGCCCTGGAACGGCCCCCCCAGCACCGCCAGGTTGCTGGTGCCGTGCCGGCGCTTGCCGTTGATCAGCACCAGGGCGTGGTTGGGGCTGAGGCCGCGGAGCTTAGCCGACAGCGTCAGGTTCGCAGCGTCGCCGCCGAAAGCCTGGGCGTTGAACGAGGGAATGTTCTGCGCGATCGCCTGGATGAGGTCGGACTGCGCAACCCGCGCCAGCGCCGTCTCGTCGAGCACCTGGATCGGCGCAGGGCTGTCGATAGCCCGCAGGCCGGTGGTGCGGGTGCCAGTGACGATCAGCACGTCAAGTTCGGCGGTGGCCGGCGCGGCGGCGGTCGTCTGTGCGTTCGCCAAGCTGGTCGAGAGTAGAGTCGCGAGAGAGACGCCCGCGAGCAGTCCAATACGCATTTTTCTTCTCATGTTTTATTGCCCCCACAATAAGGCGGCCAAGGTCGGCCGCCGGCCTTCACAGTCCCGAATTCAGTTCAGGGACTGGGTTCAAGCAGGCGCGCGCCGTCGCTTTGCGGACGGACGTATCGGTCGCCTGGAAGAGAAATTAGAATTTCTTGGGTGCTGAAGAGGCGTGCTCGTGTGTATCACGAATTGCCTTCGTGCGCGTATTCAGCGGACTTACAATAGAAATCATGCCGACAATTTCCATGAAATGGAGATAAGCCCGGCCTGAGTGTTTCCTCTGTATCGGCAGTTATTATGTATCTTTATTATCTACTCACGGGCCGAATTCGTTCGGCGCATGGTGACTGTCATAGGCTCGTCACGAAACGTAATTGGTGTCAACGAGCCTTGTGTTGGATGCGTGTGGAGTCTGTATTCAAGTCCAAATCTGAATTGGATATGATCGTTATCTGAACATGTTTTCCAAAATGGCCGCTAATTTTTGATCAAACGGGATCCTCCGGCCTGGGTTCTTGGAGGCGGGAAGTATGTCGTGCGGAATATTCAGGCTGCGGCGCCCCAAGTTTGACCAGCTCGCGCCCATTGCAGTCGTTTCGAACGCTCACCGCTTGAACCCGGCCGCGGCCACGCCGGTCATGAACGCCTTGTGGTCGTTTGGGGGATTGAGCGATGGGGATTAGCCGGCGTTTGTTGCTGCATCGGTTGGGTGCGGCGGGTGGCTATGGGGCCGCCTATTCGGCGATGCGGACATTAGGGCTGATGGGGGCGGTGGCGTCCGCGGCGACGCCGGCCATGGCCGGCGACGCGGGCCGCGGCAAGCGGGTGGTCATCCTGGGCGGCGGCATCGCTGGCCTGGTGGCGGCCTACGAACTGGAAAGAGCCGGCTATTCGGTCACGCTGCTGGAGGCGCGTGATCGTTTGGGCGGCCGCAACTGGACGCTGCGCAACGGCTCGAAGGTCGAGATGGTGGGCGAGCAGACCCAGACCGTGTCCTTCGCCGACGGCCTCTACATGAACGCGGGCCCAGCCCGAATTCCCAGTCACCATCAGGGCCTGCTCTCCTATTGCGAGAAGCTGGGCGTGCCGTTGGAGGTGGAGATCAACTCCAGCCGCAGCGCCTATCTGTGGGCCGACGGCGGTAAGCGCCTGCAGATGCGCCAAGGGGTCAACGACACCCGGGGCTATATTTCCGAACTGCTCGCCAAGGCGGTGAACAAGGGCTCGCTCGACCAGGACCTGACCTTGGCGGACAAGGAAAAGCTGCTGCCATTCCTGAAGGCCTATGGCGACCTGACCGACGACATGTCGTTCAAGGGGACCGAGCGTTCAGGCCTGTTGCAGGCGCCCGGCGCCGCCGACCAGTTCTCGAAGGCGCGCGACCCGGCCGCTTTCCGCGACCTGATCAATCACCCGCAACTCGGCGCCACGCTGTTCGAAGACAACATCAACATGCAGGCGACCATGTTCCAGCCGGTCGGCGGCATGGACCAGATCCCCGCCGGCTTCGAACGCGCGATCCGCAGCCCGATCATCAAGAACGCCGAGGTCACGCAGATTCGCGCTGACGGGAAGGGTGTGAAGGTCACCTATCGCGACCGGGTGAGCGGCAAGACCCAGGTGGTGGAGGGCGATTATACGATCATCACCCTGCCGCTGGCGCTGCTGGCCAAGATCGACAACAACTTCGGCAAGGATGTGAAGGCGGCCATCGCCTCGGTGCCCAACGACTTCTCCAACAAGATCGGCTTCGACTCGCCGCGCTTCTGGGAGAAGGAGCAGATCTATGGCGGCATCTCGTTCGTGGGCGGCGACACCAGCCTGATCTGGTACCCGTCGAACGGCCTGCACACAGCGCGCGGGATGCTGCTGGCCTGCTACGGCTCCGGTTCGCGCGCCGAGGCTTTCGCCAAGCGCCCAATGGCGGAGCAGATCGCGATCGCGCGTGGCGTGGTGGGCAAGCTGCACCCCGGCCACGAGGCGGAGCTGACCAACCCGGTTGTCGTCAACTGGAGCAAGATTCCCTACAATATGGGGCCTTGGCCGCGCTGGGGCGAACACGGCGGGGCCCAGGAAGGGCACTTCGATTCGGCCGAATATCGGTTGTTGAACCAGCCGCATGGCCGCGTTCATTTTTCGGGCGCCCACCTCAGCCAGACGCCCGGTTGGCAGGAAGGCGCGATCTTCTCGGCCCAGCGGACCATCGCGGCGCTGAACGATCAGGTCAAAGACCGGTCACTGGTGGAATCGCGCGCGGCGGCTTGATCCGCGCCGTTATCCCCGGCCCAGTACCCAAGCTCATTCATAGGAATCGATTTCATGCGAAACTTCATCCTGCCCGCCGCTCTGCTGGCGTTGGTCGCGGCCACCCCGGCCGCGGCCCAGGTCAAGCGGATCGGCGCCCCGACCTCGCCCATTCTTCAGGCGGCGGTCGTGCCGGCGGGGACCGACATCATGTACGTCAGCGGCATCACGCCGCCGGCCCTGAACGCCGGCGCGCCTGCCGGTACGCCGGTTGAGTTCGGCGACACCAAGACCCAGACCATCGGGGTGCTGAAGCGCATCGAAGCCATCCTGGCCGCCGAGGGCCTGACCCATGGCGACGTCTTCATGATGCGGGTGCTGCTGGTCGGCGATCCGGCCAAGGACGGCAAGATGGACTTCGCCGGCATGATGGAAGGCTACAATCAGTTCTACGGGACCGCCGCGCAGCCCAACAAGACCGCGCGGATCACCAGTCAGGTCGCGGCCCTGGTCGCGCCGGGCATGATGGTCGAGATCGAGGTCCAGGCCGCCAAGCCGAAGAAGTAGACCCTGTCGCGCCGAGGCCCGTCCCGGTCGACGAGAGGTTCAAGCCGGTCGCCTCCCGTCTGATGCTGTCGTCATCAGATGGGAGGCCGCCATGCGTATTCTGATTTCCGCCTTCGCCCTGTCGCTGGTCGCCTGGCCGGTCGCATCTCAGTCAGTGCGGATCCCGGCGCCCGGCGGCGAGGTGATCCTTCCCACCGCCGCCGACAGACGGGCGCACGACCTGATGCGCTACGCCGCGGCGAGGCGGGCCGGCGACACCCTCTACATCTCGGGCGTGATCGTCTATCGGGCGGAGGGCGAGGGCCGCGACGTCGCCGCCTTCGAGGCCCAGGTCCGCCGCGCCTTCGACCGGCTGGATCAAGCCCTGAAGGCCTCCAGCGCAAGCTTCGCCGACGTGGCGATGATCAATTCGTTTCACGTCTGGGACGGGCCGAACTTCGCAGGCTCCAAGAGCGAACAGTTCGCCGCCTTCTCGCAGGTCGCCGGTGAATATCTGTCGGCGCCCTATCCAGCCTGGACAGCGGTTGGTACGTCCGGAACCTTGGGTGAGACTGGAATCGCAGAAATCCAGCTCATCGTTCATGCCCCGGCGAGGAAACCGTGACTCAAGCCTCTGGACCGCCAGCCCAATTCCAGCCGCCGATGACGCCTGCCCTGGTGGTGCGGCGCGCGGCCTTGGAGCAGAATCTCGCGGCCATGCAGGGACTGTGCGACGCCGCCGGTGTGAAGCTGCGGGCGCATGGCAAGATGCACAAGTGCTCAACGCTCGGCCGCCGTCAGGTGGAGCTGGGCGCCGTCGGCCTCTGCTGCCAGACGGTGGGCGAGGCCGAGGCTTTCGCCGCGGCCGGGATCGCCGACCTGCTGGTCACCTCGCCGCCGGGCGCCTGGGGCGCGGCGCGGATCGCGGCCATCGCCAAGGGCGGCGCGCGCATCGCGGTCGTGGCCGATGACGAGATCCAGATCGCGCGCTTGGCCAAGGCTGCGACGGAGGCGGGCGTCACCGTGGGGCTGGTCGTCGACATCGACCTGGGCACCCACCGCACCGGGGTTCCGCCCGAGCAGGTCGCGGCGCTGGCCAAGATCGCGGCCGGCTCGCCGGGCCTCGAATATCGCGGCATCCAGGCCTATCTCGGCCATCTGCAGCACATGTCGGACCTCGATCAGCGCCGTTCGGCCTGCGCGGTCACGCGCCAGCGGCTCGGCGCCTTGGTCGGCGAACTCACCGATGCGGGGCTGAAGCCCGGCGTCGTCACCGGCGGCGGCACCGGCACCTATACCGAGGATCTGGCCTCAGGCGTGTTCACTGAGCTGCAGGCCGGCTCCTACGCCTTCATGGATGTCGAGTACGAGGATTGCGGGGCGCCGGACGGCCAGGCCTGGGCGTTCTCCCAGGCCTTGTTCCTGGCGGCCAGCGTGGTCTCGGCCCGGCACAAGACCCACGCGGTCTGCGACCTCGGTCTGAAGGCGCACTCCGTCGACGGCCCGCCCGCGCGGGTGACCTTCGGTGCGCCGGCCGGGGCGCGGTGGCGGCCGATGGGCGACGAGCATGGGGCGATCTTTCACCCCGACATGATGGGCGTGCTGCGGGCGGCGGGCGCCGATCCGCTGGCCTTCGCCGCCGCGATCTCCCAGGCCGACGAGGACGCCGCCATCGCCTGGCCGGCCGACGCGCCCAAGGTCGGCGACATCGTCTGGCTGCAGCCGGGCCACATCGATCCGACCATCAACCTCTATGACGCGATGTACGTTGTGGACGAGGCCGGGGAGGTCCAGGTCTGGCCGATCGACGCCCGCCGCACGGTGCGTTGAGCCCGCGAGGGGTTTTCCTCATCGGCCTCGCGGCGTAGGTGAGGGGGGACCACCGCCAGCCCCCGAGGACGCCATGAAGACCCGCGCCGCCGTCGCTTTCGAAGCCAAGAAGCCGCTCGAGATCGTGGAGGTGGACCTGGAAGGCCCCAAGGCCTTCGAGGTGCTGGTCGAGATCAAGGCCACGGGCATCTGCCACACCGACGCCTACACCCTGGACGGATTGGATTCCGAGGGCCTGTTCCCGTCGATCCTGGGCCATGAAGGCGCCGGCGTCGTGCTGGAGGTCGGCCCCGGCGTGACCAGCGTCAAGCCGGGCGATCACGTGATCCCGCTCTACACGCCCGAATGCCGCCAGTGCAAAAGCTGCCTGTCGCGCAAGACCAACCTCTGCACCGCGATCCGCGGCACCCAGGGCAAGGGCCTGATGCCGGACGGCACCAGCCGCTTCTCCTATAAGGGCCAGACGATCCACCACTATATGGGCTGCTCGACCTTCGCGAACCACACGGTCCTGCCCGAGATCGCGGTCGCCAAGATCCGCGACGACGCCCCCTTCGACAAGGCCTGCTACATCGGCTGCGGCGTGACCACGGGCGTGGGCGCGGTGGTCAACACCGCCAAGGTCGAGCCTGGCGCCAACTGCGTGGTCTTCGGCCTCGGCGGCATCGGCCTCAACGTGATCCAGGGCCTGAAGATGGTCGGGGCCGACATGATCATCGGGGTCGACATCAATCCCGACCGCGAGGCCTGGGGCCGCAAGTTCGGCATGACCCACTTCGTGAACCCCAAGGACATCGGCGGCGCCGACGTCGTCGCCCATCTGGTCGCCCTGACCGACGGCGGCGCCGACTACACCTTCGACTGCACCGGCAACACCACGGTCATGCGCCAGGCGCTGGAAGCCTGCCACCGCGGCTGGGGCGAGAGCGTCGTCATCGGCGTGGCCGAGGCGGGCAAGGAGATCTCCACCCGCCCGTTCCAACTGGTCACCGGCCGCGTCTGGAAAGGCTCAGCCTTCGGCGGCGCCCGCGGCCGCACCGACGTCCCGACCATCGTCGACTGGTACATGGACGGAAAGATCCAGATCGACCCGATGATCACCCACGTCATGCCGCTCGAAGACATCAACAAGGCCTTCGACCTGATGCATGCGGGCGAGAGCATCAGAAGCGTGGTGGTGTTTTAACGAGGGGGTGCGAACGGCGGGCTTTTGTATTGTTCTGGCCGACTAGCGGCCTGGCCAGCGATGAGAGCCGCCGCCCCGCCAGTCGCCTTGCCAATGTCGTCAGGTGTAAAATGAAACACGCGGTAGTCGGGGAGTTCCGCCATAGCTTCCCGTTGGCGTAGTGTCGGCGACGCGCGATATCCGAACTTGTTTTCCCGCGGCTCGCCAGCCCTTGTCACATGGTCCGGTATCGTCTTTCCGCCGGAAACATTGAAACCATCGCGTACCTGTCTGCCCGCGACTCCCTCCAGGCGCAAGCGAGACAGGGTCTCGCCCATCCATTCGCCTAGTTCTTCCTTGGAGACAGTTCTCCCGCGCTTGTGACGTTTGCTGGACGGAAGTCCATTCGCCCAGCGGACTCCGACTTCGCCGGCGAGTCGTCCGGCGTAGGATCCGGCAAGCGCGCCATCACCAACCGCCTTCCAAGACATTGGCTCTTCCGCTAGCCGTGAACGGGTCAGCTCAGTCAAGAAGGCTTCCGTGGTCGCCCCTGATCGTGGGCCTCCATAAAGCGTGGCGAGTGCGCCGCTCCCGCCCCCGACAAACGCCCCGACGGTATCGGCGACGTTCACCGCGTGATTTGGGTCGGCGGCGTCCGTGATGATCTGGACCCCTGCGCTACCTGCTCCCCCCGTGGCGGCGATTGCCAACTGGGGGCCAAAACGTTGAGCCAACGCGGGACCGCCCCAGCCGGTCGTTCTAGCCGCTAGGGGCGCAATTCGCGTGAACGCCAATGGAGCGGCGCTCGCCCCGCCGGTCGCCAAGAAGGGAACTATTGTCCCGCCAATCTGTCCAAGTCTCCGGGAATTTGGATAGAGCAACACATCTCGAGCCTCTTGGGCGTCCGATCTAGCCATCTGCGATCTATACCGATCCAGAAGGCCTTCCCCTTGCCCCCCGTTGAGAGAGGCAAGCGCCATGGCGACAGCATGATCGCTAAGTCCAAATGTTGCAGCATCCACCGCACCGTCTGACACTGCTGCCGCCCGTTCGATGCTGGCTCGCACGCCAGTTGGTCGTGGCGAGACGGCGCGCGGGACTGTCGGCCGAGGCTTGGAAGGCCTTGTTTGTGCCGAGGCAACTGGAGCCGCTATCCTCGGCGCGGCCTTAGCGGCCGTTCGCCACATCTGACGTTCTAGTCCTTGAGAAAAGGCGAGGTCGCGGCCGAAACTATCAGCCGCCGCATTGACCGACGCCGCGAGCCGCCGGCTTCCTTGTGCTGCTTGGTCGGAAGCCGCCGTCACACCGGAAGCGATGGCTCGTCGCGCTTCGTCGACTCGTGCGTTTACGTTGTCTCTTGCGCTCTTCAACAGGTTGAGCCCCGGAGGCATCGACAATCTCCTGATCCTGAAATGAAGCTGGTCGGCGCGGTCATCTTAACCGCGGCAGGGTATCCATATGTAACTTATAGTAGTAAGCTTGACTAGAACAAAATAAGAACATTGTGGTCACTTCAGAGGGGGAGCGAGCATGTGGCTGCTGGTCTACATTCCGGCCGTGATGGGGATCCTGCGGTATCGGCGCTTGAGCTATTGGCGCTGGGTTGGAGCGATCTTCATTTGGCAGTGGGCCGCAACGTTCCTGTTCGCGGCGTTTGGGTCGCTTGAGGAGCCGGAGCGGGACGGGTTAGTCATCCGCGCCGTTCGCCGGGCGACCGATGATGGGCCGATGGTCGCCCTCGTCGGGGTGGTCTTCCTAATCGTCTTCTGGGGTGGGATCGCTTACTTCACGCGGCGGCTTTACGGAGACGCCAAGACGCCCGCCTTGGGCTTGGCGTCTGTCAAACCTGCGACGAAGGCTCGGAAGGGGTTGGAGCTTCTCGGGCTCACCGCCGGCATAGGCTGGCTGCTTTACTCGAGCATCGACGCGATGAATGCGCCATCGCCGCGCGACGACGCTCCCGATCTTACGGCTGAAGCCGTTGTCGATCGGGAAGTGGCCGCCGTGAAAGCTGCTGCGCCTATAAAGGTCGATGAGTTCACGACGATGACCGGGGCCGAGCGTGAGGGGCGCACGCTGATCCTCGACTATCGCTTCTCACCTACGGATCAGGTTTCCCGTGAACATTTCGAACAAACGATTCGCACGGGCCTCTTGGCTCAGGAGTGCGCAGACGAACTTCTTCAGGAGCTGCTGCGTACGGGCGCCTCAGTCCGCTATCGCTATAGCCTGCGGAATGAGGAGCCGGTTGTTCTGGATCTGACCACGGAGACTTGTCAGTCGGTTCCAACGGTGGGCGCCGCGGTAGTTCCTCAGAACGGTTCGTCCAACGGCCGTTAGAACACCGGCGATATTCTGGAGCCCCGGGGCCTCTCAGAAGAACTCATCCAGCAGCCGGTAGAACTCGCACGCCGCCTCATCGATCTCCGCCAGCGGGTAGTGCTCGCGCAGCAGGGCGCGGGCGTCGATTTGAGGGTGGTTGCGCTTTGCCGAGCGCAGGAAGATCGCCAGGTCCTGATAGCGGTCGGCGAGGCCGAAGCGGCCGAGGTCGAGCAGGGTCACGGCCTGACCCGGCGACCAGATGAAGTTCGGCAAACTGGCGTCGCCGTGGGTGAGGACGAGGTCTTCCGACGTCGGCGCGGTGGCGCGGGCGTGGGCCAGGGCCTGGGGCGCGGTCCAGCCGGCGCGCTCGGCGTCGAAGTCGTCCTCGTCGACGAGACCCGCCTCGACCTGGGCCTCCGCCATCGCGATACGCACGGCGAGCGTCCGGTCAAATGGGCAGTCGGCCGATGGCAGGGCGTGCAGGGCGGCCAGGCTCTCGATGGTGGCGATCAGGGCGGCCCGCGCCTGACCCTCGGCGACATGGGAGACCGGCGTCCCGCCCGCCGTTTCGCTGATCAGGCCATAGCCCGCCTCGTAGGCGCCGGCCCAGAGGATCGCGGGGGTTCGGGCGCGCTCACCCAGCCAGCGCATCACTTCGATTTCCTGGCGGAGCAGCGCGACGTTGTGAGGGCGATCGGCGGGAGCCAGCTTGACGACGCGCGAGCCGGCCCGGGCCACCAGGTCGCCGGACTGACCGTGGCTGATCAGCTCGATCTTGGAGGCGTCAGTGGGAAGCCCGGCGATGGCGAGGACCTCGCGGACGGTGTCATCGGCGGCGGTCGAGGCGGTCAGGTCAAGCGACATGGCGCGGAATCTAGCAGCGCCTCGGCGTCCGCGCAGGGCCTGTTTCGAGCTGAAAGGTCAGAGGGTCTTTTGCAGGTAGATGCTGAGCGGATCGGGCCGGTGGTCGCCGAAGCGCTCGCCGTCCACAAAGCCCGCCGAGCGATAAAGGCCGACCGCCTCGGGCTGCAACACGCCGGTCTCCAGCTTGAGGGCGACGCATCCGCGAGCGCGCGCTTCAGCCTCCAAGGCTTCGACGAGGCGGCGACCGATGCCGAGGCCCCGGAACTCAGGACGCAGGTAGAAGCGCTTTAGTTCGCCATAGGCCCCGTGGAGGATCAGGGCGCCGCAGCCTGCGAGCTGGCCGCGGACACGGGCGGCGTAGAACACGAGGTTGTCCCGGCCCAGATCGACACGGCCGGGCGTGCGGCTTTCGCCGGCATAGAGCTTGTCGAAATAGGCGTCGCGTTCGGCGAGCAGGGCGTGGACTTCCGGAGTGTCCGGCGGCTCTACCGCAAGCGCTACATCCTGCGTCATCGGCGCATGCCTGTCTGGCTCACCCCGCCGCCAGCCGCGCCAAGCTCACGCCCTCGCTGACCTGATCGCCGACCGACACCGCGATCGACTCGACCTCGCCGTCGAAGGGGGCGGTCAGGGCGTGTTCCATCTTCATGGCCTCGAGGGTCAGCAGAGCCTGGCCGCGCGCGACCTTGTCGCCGACGGAGACCGCGACCGCGACCACCTTGCCCGGCATTGGGGCGCGGATGGCGCCGTCGCCGCCGCCGGCGTGGGCGGCGTCCTTGATCGGCGGTCGCGGCGTGAGCACGAAGGTCTCGCCAGCGTCGAAGACCACGACCTCACCGTCCTCGGTCAGCAGGGCGTCGCCTGGGACTTCGTCGGACGAGAGCGGAGCGTCGAAGCCTTCGTCGCCCAGATAGAGCCGCATGGTCGCGGCGCGCGGGGCGTTGAGACGGAAGCCGGTGAGGCCGCGCCACGGGCTGGCGCTGGGTTCGGCGTCTTCGTCCAGGGTCAGGGCCATGGCCGCGGCGGCGAGCGCGGCTTGCGAAGGAGCCGGGCGCGGCGCCAGGACGTCGAGGCGCGCCTCGATGAAGCCGGTGTCGACGTCGCCGGCGATGAAGTCGGGGTGGTCCAGGCAACGGGTCAGGAAGCCGGCGTTGGTCTTGACTGGCCAGACCTCGACCTGGCTGCATGCCTCGGCCAGCAGGTCCGAGGCGCCTTCGCGGGTGGCGGCGTGGGCGATCAGCTTGGCGATCATCGGGTCGTAGAAGGGCGAAACCTCGCCGCCCTCCTGGACGCCGGTGTCGACGCGGATCAGGTCTTCCGGAAGCTGGAAATGCTCCAGGGTTCCGATCGAGGGCAGGAACCCGCCGGCCGGGTTCTCGGCATAGAGCCGGGCCTCGATGGCGTGGCCGTTCAGTTCGATCTGGTGCTGGGCGAGCGGCAGGGCCTCGCCGCCGGCGATGCGGATCTGCCACTCCACCAGATCGACGCCGGTGACGGCCTCGGTGACCGGGTGCTCGACCTGCAGCCGGGTGTTCATTTCCATGAACCAGATGCGGTCCGGCTTCAGGCCGTCGCTGGCGTCGGCGATGAACTCGACGGTGCCGGCGCCGACATAGCCGACGGCCTTCGCCGCCTTCAGGGCGGCCTCGGTGACGGCGGCGCGGGCGGCTTGGCTCATGCCCGGCGCGGGGGCTTCCTCGATGACCTTCTGGTGACGGCGCTGCAGGGAGCAGTCGCGCTCATAGAGGTGGACGACATTGCCGTGGCCATCGCCGAACACCTGGACCTCGATATGCCGGGGCCGAGTGACATAGGTTTCCAGCAGCACCCGGTCGTCGCCGAACGAGGCGGCCGCCTCGCGCTTGCAGGAGATCAGGGCGGCGGCGAAATCTTCGGCTCGATCGACCTTGCGCATGCCTTTGCCGCCGCCGCCGGCCACCGCCTTGATCAGGACCGGATAGCCGATCTTGTCAGCCTCGCTCTGCAGGCGCTCGGGGCTCTGGTCTTCGCCGAGATAGCCGGGCGTCACCGGCACATGGGCCGCGGCCATCAGCGACTTGGCGGCGTCCTTCAGGCCCATGGCGCGGATCGCGGCGGGCGGCGGGCCGATCCAGACCAGGCCGGCGGCCGTGACCGCCTCGGCGAACTCGGCGTTCTCGGAGAGGAAGCCGTAGCCGGGGTGGATCGCGTCCGCACCGGTCGCCAGCGCGGCCTCGATGATGGTCTCGCCGACCAGATAGCTTTCGCGCGCCGGCGCCGGGCCGATCAGCACGGCCTGATCGGCCATCTGGACATGCGGAGCCTCGGCGTCAGGCTCGGAATAGACCGCGACGGTGGCGATCCCCATGGCCTGGGCCGTGCGAAAGACGCGGCAGGCGATCTCGCCACGGTTGGCGACCAGAATGCTCTTGATCATGGTCACATCCGGAAGACGCCGAACCGGGTGTCCGGTATCGGGGCGTTGAGGGCCGCGGAGATGGAGAGGCCAAGCACGTCGCGCGTCTGGGCCGGGTCGATGATGCCGTCGTCCCACAGGCGCGCGGTGGCGAAATAGGGTGACCCCTCGTCCTCGTACTTGGCGCGGATCGGAGCCTTGAACGCCTCCTCCTCGGCTGGCGTCCACTTGCCCGCGTCGCGGTGGACGGTGGCCAGCACGCTGGCGGCCTGCTCGCCGCCCATCACCGAGATTCGGCTGTTGGGCCAGGTCCAGAGGAAGCGCGGCGAATAGGCCCGGCCGCACATGCCGTAATTGCCGGCGCCGAACGAGCCGCCGATCAGGACGGTGAACTTTGGAACCTCGGCGCTGGCGACGGCGGTGACCAGCTTGGCGCCGTCCTTGGCGATGCCGCCGGCCTCGTACTTCCCGCCGACCATGAAGCCGGAGATGTTCTGCAGGAAGACCAGCGGGATCTTCCGCTTGCAGGCCAGTTCGATGAAGTGCGCCCCCTTCAGCGCGCTCTCGGAGAACAGCACGCCGTTGTTGGCCAGGATGGCCACCGGATGGCCCCAGATGCGAGCGAAGCCGCAGACCAGGGTCGTGCCGTAGAGCGCCTTGAACTCATCAAAGTCCGAGCCGTCGACAATGCGGGCGATCACCTCGCGCACGTCGTAGGGCGCGCGCACGTCGGTCGGCACGACGCCGTAGAGCTCTTCGGGGTCGTAGGCGGGCGGACGCGGCGGGGCCATGTCCATCTCCACCTGCTTGACGGTGTTCAGGTTGGCGACGATGGAGCGGACGATGGTCAGGGCGTGCTCGTCGTCCTCGGCCACATAGTCGACCACGCCGGAGCGGCGGCCGTGGGTGTCGGCGCCGCCCAGCTCCTCGGCGGTGATAATCTCGCCGGTCGCGGCCTTCACCAGCGGGGGGCCGCCGAGGAAGATGGTGCCCTGGCCGCGGACGATCACGGTCTCGTCCGACATGGCCGGCACGTAGGCGCCGCCGGCGGTGCAAGAGCCCATGACGCAGGCGATCTGGGCGATGCCCTCGGCGCTCATCCGGGCCTGATTGTAGAAGATGCGGCCGAAGTGATCGCGGTCGGGGAAGACCTCGGCCTGGTGCGGCAGGTTCGCGCCGCCGCTATCGACCAGATAGACGCACGGCAGGCGGTTCTGCATCGCCACTTCCTGGGCCCGCAGGTGCTTCTTCACCGTGGTCGGGAAATAGGCGCCGCCCTTCACGGTGGCGTCGTTGGCGAGGATCATCACCTCGCGGCCTTCGACCCGGCCGATGCCGGTGATCAGGCCCGCACCAGGCGCTTCGTCCTTGTACAGACCATGGGCGGCGAGGGGAGCGACCTCCAGAAACGGCGAGCCGGGGTCCAGCAGGCGTTCGACCCGCTGGCGCGGCAGCAGCTTGCCGCGCGAGGCGTGGCGATGGCGGGACTGTTCAGGACCGCCGAGGGCCGCGTGGGCGGCGCGCTCGCGAAGCTGCTCCACCAGCGCCCGATTGTGGGCGGCGTTGGTCTGGAAGGCGGGGCTCGCCTTGTCGATGGTGGTGGCGAGTTTGGTCATGCGCCCAGCAGTTCCCGGCCGATGAGGAAGCGACGGATTTCGTTGGTGCCGGCGCCGATGTCGTAGAGCTTGGCGTCGCGGACTAGGCGTTCAACAGGGAACTCCTTGGTGTAGCCGGCGCCGCCCAGGGCCTGGACGGCCTCAAGGCTGACCTTCACCGCATTTTCGGAGGCCAGCAGGATCGCGCCGGCGGCGTCGAAGCGGGTGGTGAGCCCAGCGTCGCAGGCCTTGGCGACGGCGTAGACATAGGTGCGGGCCGAGTTCAGGGCGACGTACATGTCGGCGATCTTGCCCTGCATCAGCTGGAACGAGCCGATCGGCTTGCCGAACTGCTTGCGCTCGCGGACATAGGGCAGGACCACGTCGAGGCAGGCCTGCATGATGCCCAGCGGCCCGCCGGCCAGCACGGCGCGCTCATAGTCGAGGCCGCTCATCAGCACCCCGGCGCCGCCGTTCAGCGGGCCCAGCACATTATCTTCCGGGACCTCGCAATCCTCGAACACCAGTTCGGCGGTGTCGGAGCCGCGCATGCCCATCTTGTCGAGCTTGGGCGAGACGGAGAAACCCTTCATGCCCTTCTCGATCAGGAAGGCGGTGACGCCGCGGCTACCCTCGTCGGGCGAGGTCTTGGCGTAGACCACCAGGGTGTCGGCGTGCGGGGCGTTGGTGATCCAGAACTTGGTTCCGTTCAGCACGTAGCGGTCGCCGCGATGCTGGGCGTGGGTGCGCATGGAGATCACGTCGGAGCCGGAGCCCACCTCGCTCATGGCGAGGGAGCCGACGTGTTCGCCGCTGATCAGCTTGGGCAGGTACCGGCGCTTTTGTTCCGGCGATCCCCAGCGACGGATCTGGTTTACGCAGAGATTCGAGTGCGCGCCGTAGGAAAGCCCGACCGAGGCCGAGGCGCGGGAGACCTCCTCCATCGCCAGAACATGCTCCAGATAGCCGAGGCCCAGGCCGCCGAACTCTTCCTCGACCGTGATCCCGTGCAGGCCAAGTTCGCCCATCTGGGGCCATAGCTCGCGGGGGAAGGTGTTGGTGGCGTCGACCTGGGCGGCGATGGGGGCGATGCGATCGGCGGCGAAACGCGCGGTGGTCTCGCGGATCGCCTCGGCGGTTTCGCCAAGGCCGAACTGGAAGCTGGGGCCGGACATGTTCGATCTGCCTTCTTGGAGGGCGTCTTTGGACAACCTCGCAAAACTAGCGGCTCGTGAACAATCCACAAAATTGAACGATGGTGATCAATATGATAGGTCACATCTATCATGGATCGCTACCTGCTCCGCTACTTCCTGGCCATTGTGGAGACCGGGAATTTCAGTCGGGCGGCGGCGCGCGAGAACGTTGCGCAACCCACGCTGTCGGCCGGGATCGCTAAGCTGGAAGGTCAATTGCAGGCGCGGTTGTTCGACCGGACCAATCGCCGGGTTCACCTGACAGAAGCCGGCAGCCGGTTCCTGATTCACGCCCGCCGCATCGAGCATGAGTTTAATCTGGCCCAGGCGGCGGTGTCGGGTTCGGCCCAGACCGTGTTGCTGCGGGTGGCGGTGTTATCGACCATCCCGACCGCTCTGCTGGAGCAGGCGCTGACCCGGCGGGCCGTCGGCGAAGAGCGCCTGGAACTGCTGGAGGGTTCGGAGCGCGAGGTGATCAGCCTGCTGGATCGGGGACGCGCCGACGTGGCCCTCACCATTCTGCGGCCGGCCACCGAAAAGTTCGCCAGCGAGCGATTGTTCGAGGAGGGGTACGGCCTGGCGCTGCCATCCACTCACCGGCTTGCCGAGGCCGCCTCATTGCGCGGCGAGGAATTGGCCGACGAAGTGATGATGGTGCGGCGGCATTGCGAGGTGCTGGCGGAAACCAGCCGCTACTTCACCGACCGCAACGTCCGGCCGGCCTTCAGCTATCGCGGGGTGAACGACGATCGGGTGATGGCGATGGTGCGGGCTGGGCTCGGGATCACCGTCATGCCTGACAGTTATCGCGAGGCCGGGGTGGCGCGGGTGAAGCTGGAGGGCTTCACGCCGCGGCGGGTCGTGGGTCTCTGCTATGCCGGCCCGGCCGCCCGCTACCGCACCAGCGGCTTCGTGCAGGCGGCGCGGGAGCTGGCCCCCGCCTAGTCCTTGCGGAACTTCAGCGGACCTTCCGTGGTGGTGATCACCAAGGCGCCGTCCGGCGTGAAGGCGTAGGTCGTCGCCGTCTCGAGGGACCGCAGGAATTTGCCTTCCTGGTTCATCAGGGCCGGATCGCAGGCCATCATGGTCGAGCCCATCTTGCCGAGCGTCAGGGCTGAGCCCTTAACCGACCAACTTCCGAAGAACCGGTTGCAGCCGCCGGAGCCGGAGGCCTGGCCGCCGGGGCCGAGCGTTAGGGTGACATTTGAACGGTCGATGATCCCGCCGCCGAGCAGATCTTCCAGCTTCCATTCGGGACCAGCGATCACGCCGCCGCCGCCCGCGGGCGGCGTGGTGGTGGCGCAGGCGGTCGTCATCAGGGCGACGAGGCTGAGCGCTGCGAGCGTGCGCATCAGTTCCACCGCGAGCAAAGGACGTCGGCCAGATAGATCCGTCCACCGACGGTTTCGGCGGCGCTATTGCGGACGCTGGCATAGCCGACCGAGCGGCAGAAGTTCTCAGCTTCACGGGTGATGCAGGCCGCCGAGCCGCCCTGCGTGTTGCAGGCGTCGATCCGCCGGCCGCGCGATTCCGGCGCGGGGAAGAATTCGGCCGCCATGCCGCGTAGCGATTGGCCGTTGCCGCCGGGGCCGGGAAGCGGGCCAGGGCCGGGGCCCGGGTTCGGCGGGATCGAGCGGGCCGGGCGAATGGAGCCGATCCGGGTGATGCCGAGCTGGCTGGTCAGGTTGGTGCTGCTTCCGGTCAGGACGGTGCAGCGACCCATGAAGTGGCGCTGTTCGCAAACCTCCCAGGAGCTGCCGCCGCCCATGCGGATGCTGCGCGGTTGCCAGCTCGCTTGGAGGACCGGGGTCTCACGGGTGACGGTGAGGCTGCGCCCCATGAAGTTCGGGGCCGAGAACAGTTGGGCGTTCGGAGCCATCCGATCTTGGGCCATCGCCGGCGCCGACGCGCCAAGCAGAATGACCGACGCGAACATTAGCCGAGACAGCATTTGAAACTCCCAAAAGGATGCAGGCCTAAAATGTTCAAGCGTCGCCGTAGTTCCTGCGGAGGTTGAATAAAGCCAATCCCTGGCGGTTAGGGCCTCAGACCTTGAGGTCTGAAATGACCGCGGTCATGTAGCGCGCATCGGGGCCATAGCCGGCGACCTTGGCCTTCAGTTCTTCCGACAGGTCTTCGGCCGGTGTGTAGCCCAGCTTTTCCCAGAAGCTCCAGGCGCCTTGGACGGCGATGAGGTCGCCGCGCACCAGCCCAAGCTTCAGGGCGGCGTCAGCCGCCGAGCGAACCAGCGCGTGACCCAGTCGCAATCCCCGGGCCTGCGGTGTGATCGCCAGGTCATGGATGAACCAGTTGTCGCCGGGCGGCGGCGGCGGCAGCGCCCGCCCGATGGGCGGCGGGCTGCCGGCGGGCCAGGGGTGGCTGAGAATGTAGGCGACCAGCTCGCCATCCTTGAAGGCGCCCCAGCAGCAGGTCGGGGCGACCGTCAGGCGACTGCCCAGCACCTCCTGTGTCTCCCGAAAGAGCGGTTCGAAGACGCTTGTCTGGATCGCAGTCAGCGCCGGCAGGTCGCTCTCGGTCAGCGGTCGCAGTTCAGGAACGGTCATGTCAGCCTCGTTGCGCGGCCATGGCGACAACCATGGCCGACAAGGGTGGCCTATAGAGCATTCGGCTTCTGAACGGGACCTAGACGGGGCGGTCGCCGATGACGGTGACGCGTTCCATCCGCCGCACCGCCGGAAAATAGTCGGACGCCGCGTAGTGCTGGCTGGAGCGATTGTCCCAGAAGGCGATGGCGTTTTGGCTCCAGCGGAACCGGCATTGATATTCGGGGATCGCCGCCTGGGCGTAGAGGTGGGCCAGCAGGCTGTCGGACTCGGTCTTGTCCATGCCGACGATGTGTTGAGTGAAGGCGGCGTTGACGTAGATCGCCTTCTTGCCGGTCTCCGGATGGGTGCGGATGACCGGGTGTTCCATCATTGGATAGGCCCGGTTGAACTCTTCGATCTCGGCCGGGCTCTTGCCCTGCCTGACCAGAGCTTTGCGGAAGTGCGCGAAGTCGTGGAGAGCGACCTTGCCCTCGACCCTGGCCTTCACCTCATCCGACAAGCCGTCGTAGGCCGCGTACATGTCGGAAAACAAAGTGTCGCCACCGACCGGCGGCACGTCGATGGCTCGCAGGATCGAGCCTAGCGAAGGCGCCTCGCGCCAGGTGACGTCGGAGTGCCAGATGTTTTCGCGGCCCTTGCTCTTGTCGTCATGAGTGATGGCCAGGACTTCGGGATAGCCTGGCTTGGAGGGGGCGAAGGGATGGACCTCCAAGTCGCCGAAGCTGCGGGCGAAGGCCAGGTGCTGTTCGGTGGTGATGTCCTGGTCGCGGAAGAAGATCACCTTCCAGTCCAGCAGGGCTTGGCGCAGATCGGCGAGCGTAGGCTGATCCAGGGGCTTGGAGAGATCGAGGCCGGAAATCTCGACGCCAATGGTGGGCGTCAACGGTGCGAGGGCGAGCGTGCCGGCTTTGAACTCACGGACGAGCTGGTTCATCGATTGTCCTCCCTTGTTCTTGGGCGGTATGGAACCTGCTTGTGAAGCGGCGCGCAAGCGCGAGAGGTGCAGGCCATGAGCGTTGAAATTCTCCAACAGCATCGGGTTCACGGCGGAACCTTGAGCTATTGCCGGCACGCCAGCGCGGCGACCGGGACGCCGATGCGGTTCAGCGTTTTCGTGCCCCAGGCGGACGGACCGGTCCCCTACCTGATCTGGCTGTCGGGTCTGACCTGCACCGAGGACAACTTCACCACCAAGGCCGGGGCCTATGCCGCCGCCGCCCGCGCCGGCGTGGCCATCGTCGCGCCCGACACCAGCCCGCGCGGCGAGGGCGTGGCCGACGACAGCGCCTACGACCTGGGGCAGGGCGCCGGCTTCTACGTCGACGCGGTGCAGGCGCCGTGGGCGCCGCACTTCAAGATGGAGAGCTACATCGTCGCCGATCTGATCGCGGTGGTGGAGGGGGCTTTCCCGCTCGACCCGGCGCGGCGCGGCGTCTTTGGGCACTCGATGGGCGGGCACGGAGCGCTCACCCTGACGCTTCGCCATCCGGAGCTGTTCAAGACCGTCTCGGCCTTCTCTCCCATCTGCTCGCCGACCCGTTGCGCTTGGGGCCGGAAGGCCTTCGCCGCCTATCTCGGCTCCGACGAGACCGCTTGGCGCGAGCATGACGCGGCGCTGCTGATCGAGGGGGGACGAGCGCGCGTATCGGAGATCCTGGTCGACCAGGGAACGGCGGACAATTTCCTGGTCGAACAGCTCAAGCCGGAATTGCTGGCGGCGGCGTGCGAGACCGCTGGCGTGACCCTGACCTTGCGGATGCAGGAGGGCTACGACCACTCGTACTTCTTCATCTCAAGCTTCGTCGCCGACCACGTCGCCTGGCACGCCGAGCGGCTCTGAGACTTAGCCGTGCCGGGCGAACACCTTGGTGCGACCCTTTGCGTCGAGCAGCAGTAAGGTTTCGTAAGCCTCGGTCTTGCCGCCGGGAACCTCCATGCCGGGCGAGCCGATCGGCATGCCGGGGACGGTGACGCCCAGCGCCTTCGGGCGCTCGGCGAGCAGGCGGACAACATCCTTGGGCGGCACGTGTCCTTCGACGACATAGCCGCCGATCAGGCCGGTGTGGCACGAGGACAGGCGGAAGGGCACGCCATGGCGGGCCCGGATCGGGGCGAGGTCCTCGACCTCGATGACCTTGGGGCTGAAACCGGCGCGGGCCATGTGCGTGATCCAACCCTTGCAGCAGCCGCAGTACGGCGTCTTGTAGACCGTGATGCTGCGGGTCGCGGCCTGAGTCGGTCCACTCGCGACCAGGGCGGCCGTCAGACCCAGGATCAAGCCCCGGCGGGGAAGGGCGGCGGCGATGGCGGTCATGCTGGGCGTCCGGTTGCGTCGTTCGAGAAAGATACGCACTGGGGGGTGTCATCCCTCAGTTGAGGGTTTGCCCGTTGCGTGGCGTATATCAGGTGGGACGTTCTCGGAGTTTTCGATGAGTCAGCCATTGGACGACCTGATCGTCGGCCTTCGGGCGCAGGCGCCGGATCGCGATCTTAGCCAGCTCGAGCCCGCCGTCTGGCGCTCGATCGCCAGTTCGCGTCCACAACGCGGCGCCCTCGGCGCGTTCATTCCCCTGCGAACGGCGGCGGTCGCCATGTCGCTGATCGTGGGCGTCGCGGTGGGCGGAGCCTCGGCGGCGGTCGCGGCCGCGCGACCGGCGGAAACCTCGGTCTTCGCAGTGAACGTGCAGCTGGCGCCTTCGACCCTGCTCGGCGGTGGCCGTTGAAGAGCCTGCGCGGGCTTCTGCTGACCCTGGTCCTGGTCGCGCTGGCGGCGGGCCTTGGGGCATGGGGCGGGGCGCGATACGTGCTGCGGGCGGAGCGGGAGCCGTCGCTGCACACCTTCCTGCACGACAAGCTGAACCTCAGTTCCGACCAGAAGGCCAAGCTCGATGTCCTGGAACGCGACTTCGCGGTCCGGCGCAGCGCGCGTGAGGCCGAGATGCGCTTGGCCAACGCCGAGTTGGCGGCGGCCATCGAGGCCAAGCACCAGAATTCTCCTGAAGTGCAAAGCGCTATCGAGCATTTCCACGATGTGATGGGCGAGCTCCAGAAGGAGACCATCGTCCACATCCTGGACATGCGGGCGATCCTGACCCCTAACCAGGCCGCGATTTTCGACAAGCGCGTGTCAGAGGCCCTGACCGAAGAGACGAAGTGAGCGACCCGGACGATGCGACGGACGCCGAACTCACGTCACGGGCGCTGGCGGGAGAGGACCGCGCCTTCACCCTGCTGATGCGGCGTCACAAGGACGGCCTCTATCGCTTCGTGCGCCGCTATGTCGGCGACGCTGACGCTGCCTATGAGATCGTGCAGGAGAGCTTCGTCGCCGTCTGGAACAATCTGGCCCGCTATGACGGCGCGCGGCCGTTCGGCAGCTGGCTGCGAACCATCGCCCTGAACAAGTGCCGCGACCGGGGGCGGCGCGAAAGCGTGCGCCGGCTGGTGTTCGGAACCCGCACCTTGGAGAGCGAGGCGGTCCTGGCCCAGGCGGATCGAGGCCCCGGCGCCGAGGCGATCCTGATCGGCCGTCAGCGCCAGGCCGCCCTCGACCGGGCGATCGCCGCCCTTCCGGCCAAGCTGAAGGAGCCGTTGATCCTGACCTGCTTTGAGGACCTCTCGCACCAGGCGGCCGGCGAGCTGCTGGGCGTGTCGCCAAAGACCATCGAGACTCGCGTCTATCGGGCCCGCCGGAAACTGAGTGAAGCGCTCGGCCTGAACGAAATCGACCCGGCGGTCTGAGGGGCGCGCGCGGGGCGTGCGTATCTATCGTATGCCGCGCCTTGACCCTCCCACGGTGGGAAGCCTCATCTTTCCCAGATCATGACCACCAGTATCCGTACCGGCCGCCTCACGCGGCCCTCTTTCTTGCCTGTGAGGACCGCCTGACATGAGGGACTTCGATCGACGCCAGCTACTGCGTGGCGCGTCCGTGATCGGTGGAGGGCTGGCGGTCAGCGCCATGCTGCCGAGCTGGGCGCAGAGCGCCACTCCTGGTCTGGTCTCGACCCTGCCTACGGTGTCGGGCGAGAACATCGCCATGACCATTGGTCACACGCCCTTCAAGGTCGATGGCCGCATGGGCCACGCCGTCACCATCAACGGCACGGTGCCCGGCCCGCTGGTGCGACTGCAGGAAGGCCAGAACGTTCGGCTGGCGGTGACCAACCATCTGGACGAGGACACCTCGATCCATTGGCACGGCTTGTTGTTGCCGTTCCAGATGGACGGCGTGCCCGGCGTCAGCTTCCCCGGCATCAAGCCCGGCGAAACCTTCAACTACGAGTTCAAGGTTCGCCAGAACGGCACCTATTGGTACCACAGTCACTCCGGGCTGCAGGAGCAGATGGGCCACTATGGCCCCATCGTCATCGACCCGGCCGGCGCCGATCCGGTCGCCTATGACCGCGAGCACGTCGTCGTCCTGTCGGACTACAGCTTCATGCATCCGCACACGATGATGCGGAAGCTCAAGGCCCACGCCGGCTACTTCAACATGCAGAAGCAGACCGTCAGCGGCCTGCTGCAGGGGCAGGATCAATCGCTGAAGGACCGCGTCGAGTGGTCGAAGATGCGGATGGATCCGACCGACATCCTCGACGTCACTGGCTCGACCTACACCTTCCTGATCAACGGCCATGGCCCCAAGGACAACTGGACCGGCCTGTTCAAGCCTGGCGAGCGCGTGCGCCTGCGGTTCGTCAACGCCGGCGCGATGACCATCTTCAATGTCCGCATCCCGGGCCTGAAGCTAAGCGTGGTCCAGGCCGACGGTCAGAACGTGCGCCCTGTCACGGTGGACGAGTTCCAGATCTCGCCGGCCGAGACCTATGACATCATCGTTCAGCCGACTGAAGATCAAGCCTACACCCTGGTGGCCGAGGCGGCGGACCGCTCGGGCATGGGGCGCGCCACCCTGGCGCCGCGTCCGGGCATGGTCGCCGCCGTGCCGCCGCTGCGCGAGCGCCCGCTGCTGAACATGCGCGACATGGGCATGGATATGTCCGGCATGGCGGGCATGGATCATGGCGATATGGACCACAGCGCGATGATGCTGGATCCGCGCAACGCGCCCCAGGTCAAGACCGGCCCCGGCGTGCAGATGATCTCGCCGATGCCCGCCGATCGCACCGGCGATCCCGGCCAAGGGCTGGAGAACGTCGGCCACAAGGTGCTTGTCTATACCGACCTCGCCTCGCTGGATCCGAACCCCGATCCGCGGCCACCGTCGCGTGAGATGGAGATCCATCTCACCGGCAACATGGAGCGGTTCATGTGGTCGTTCGACGGCGAGAAATACAGCGAGCTGAAAGCCCCCATTCCGTTCCGCTTCAACGAGCGGGTCCGGGTGGTGCTGGTCAACGACTCGATGATGGCGCACCCCATCCACCTGCACGGCCACTTCTTCGAGGTGGTCACCGGCAAGCCCGGCCACAATCCGCGCAAGCACACGGTCAATGTGCTGCCGGGCGGCAAGGTCGCCTTCGACCTCACAGCGGATGAGCCAGGGGACTGGGCGTTCCACTGCCACCTGCTGTTCCACATGCACGCGGGCATGTTCAACGTCGTCACCGTGCGGCCGCTCGATGGAGGCGCCGCATGAACCGTTTGATGTTGATCGGCCTGGCGCCGCTCGTCCTTTCCACCCCTGCGATGGCGCAGGCTGACCACTCTCAACACAGCGCGCCGGTCGCCGATCCGCATGCCGGGCATGTGATGCCCGCTCCTGCGACAACGGCCGACCCGCATGCAGGGCACGCAATGCCCGCGGCCGATCCCCATGCCGGTCATGACATGCCGGCCGCGCCGGCGGATGTCGCGATCGGGACGGAGCCTGCGCCGCCGGTCGCGACGGATCGAGCCGCCGAGCAATTCTACAGCCGAGAGGCCATGGCGGCCGCACGCGCCCAGCTCGCGATCGAGCACGGCGGGAGCACGACCTGGAAGGTCATGCTGTCGACCGCTGAAATTCGCCCTCAATCGGGCGACGACGGCTACGGCTGGGAAGGCGAGGCTTGGTACGGCGGCGATGAGCATCGTCTCCTTCTGAAGTCGTCCGGCGAGGGCGTCCTCGGCGGCGACCTGCACAGCGCCGAACTCCAGGCCCTCTATTCCCGCCCGATCGGTCCCTATTTCGATTGGCAGGTCGGGGTGCGCCATGACTTCGAGCCGGGCCCCTCGCGCACCTATGCGACACTCGGGTTCGAAGGCGTCGCGCCCTATTGGTTCGAGCTGGAAGGCGCTGCGTTCCTGTCCGAGAAGGGCGACCTGTCGGCGCGGCTGGAAGGCTCCTACGACTTCCGCCTGACCCAGAAGCTGATCCTTGAGCCACGCGCCGAGCTTAGCCTCGCCGCCCAGAAGGTTCGGGAATTGGGCGTCGGTTCAGGGGTCACCGACGCCGAGGTCGGCCTGCGCCTGCGCTACGAATTCCGGCGCGAGTTCGGCCCCTACATCGGGGTCATGCATGAGCGGAAGTTTGGCGAAACCGCCGACCTGGCCCGCGAGGCGGGCGAGGACCGTGACAGCACGACCTTCGTCGTCGGCGTGCGGGCCTGGTTCTAGCGCCGGTCAATCACGCTTCGATTTTTCCGCGGCTGGAGCCGCGTCCATCTCTGGAGATTTGCAATGAAAACTCTCGTTCTGGCGCTCGCCGCCTCGTTCGCCCTGACCACCGCCGCAGCCGCCCAGCACGCGGGTCACGGCGATCATTCGGCCCACGCCGCGGCGCCCGCCGCGGGAACGGTCGAAGGGGTGGGCGTGGTGAAGAAGATCGACGCCAAGGCCGGTACGGTCACGCTCCACCATGATCCGATCAAGGCCCTGAACTGGCCGGCCATGACGATGCCGTTCAAGGTCGCCGACAAGGCGCTGCTCAGCCAGATGAAGGTGGGTGCGAAGATTCGCTTCCAGCTGAACGGCCAGGTGATCGTCGGCGTTCGTCCTCTCTAATCCTCTGTCCTGGCGGCGGCGCTTGTCGCCGCCAAGTCACCTTGCGGATCTGACGTTCGTAACGGCCCGTCGCGGCAAAATGAGGGATCGCGCCGGCTCCTGCGTATCCCTATCGAACGACCAATTCATGAGGTCGTCATACTTGCTTGGGTGGCGGAGGGGCTTCCAGAAATAATAAGTAATGATTTGAGTCTGCGCGCGAATATGCGTGCGGATTAAAAATACTCGTGGAATTTTTTAAATCAAATACCGCCGATATTTTGATAGTCGACGAGTCATTTTGGACAATTGGTCTTCGAATTGATGGGATATCCGGGTTTCAAAGCGACCGGTCAGATTGACTTATTTGCACACCGAGTGGGCAATTTGGCGATCTTTTGGTGGCAGGGGCGTGAATATTTGAGAATCCAAAAATAGCGACGATCTCATTCGTGTTTCGTCAAATTCCGGAAGATATTCCCGGATGTAGCGGTCGAATGGGGATTTATTTCCCCGCAATTGCCGGATTCTCAAATATCGATGCCGCCTAGGTGTGGCTTAATATGTATATACATGTCTTGACGACCCGGGGGCGGGGCACAAGACAGTTGGATGAATGAAGGGCGCGACCTGGGTGGGTCGAGCTGTGGTTTCTAGGGATTGAGGGGGTCGGCATGCGCCGTATTTCGAAGAATCTGCTGTTCGCCAGCGCATTGCTGACAACGGCCTTGGTGGGCGGCCAGGCGTTTGCTCAAAGCGCTGATCGCGACGTCGAAGAGGTCGTCGTCACCGGCAGCCGCATCAAGCGGGTGGACATCAGCGGCGTCGGACCGGCGACGGTGGTCGACCAGGAGCAGATCGCCAACACCGGCATCACCAATGTCGAAACCCTGCTGCAGCGCATTCCTGCCTCGGCCGGCGCCGCCGGCGGCCAGACCAGCGCCTATTGGACCGGCAACGGCTACGGCACGGCGCAGGTCAATCTGCGCGGCTTGGGCATCAACCGCACTCTGACCCTGATCAACGGCCGCCGTGTCGTAAACGGCGGCACCGGCGCCAACAGCGCTCCCGATCTCAACATGATCCCGACGGCGATCATCGGCCGGATGGATATCCTGAAGGACGGCGCCTCGGCCATCTACGGCGCGGACGCCGTCGCCGGGGTGGTCAACATCATCACCATCAAGGACTTCGAGGGGCTGAAGGTCTCCGGCAAGTACGGCGTGACCGACGAGAACGACGGCGAGGAATACACCGTCGATCTGCTGTGGGGCATGCGCGGCGACCGTGGCGGCGTGACCGCGGCGCTCACCTATCAGAAGACCGAAGCCGTCAACCTGGCGAGCCGTGCGCCCTGCGCGCTGGGCGAGTCCGGCGGGCAACTGGTCTGCTCCTACAGCGGCAACACCCTGGGCGGTCGCGCGCGGCTGGCCGATGGCCGGATCGTCAACTTCAGCCAGACTGCGGGCGCCGACGGCCAGTTCTTCGAGCCCTACAACGGCACGAAGCACGGCTTTAACTCGAACCCCTTCCTGAATGCGGTCTCGCCCATCGAGCGGATCAGCACCGCCTTCCTCGCCGACTATGATCTGACCGACGATGTCAGCCTGTTCGGCGAATTCTTCTTCACCCACCGCAAGAGCAACCAGCTGGCCACGCCCGGCGGGCTGACCCACCGTCCGACCAACCCGGACGGCACGCCCGATCTGCTGCGTGATTTCACCATCAGGGCCTCGAACCCGAACAACCCAACCGGCCAAGACCTGGTCTTGCTGGCTCGCCGGATCGGTGAGGGCGGCCCGCGCAAGTTCTTCCAGGAAACCGACACCTACCGCCTGGTGGCCGGAGCCCGCGGCAAGGTCGTAGGCGACTGGACCTGGGAAGCCGCGGTGAACTGGGGCCGGAACACCGGCATCGACGCGATGACCAACATCGCCAACCTGGAGCGCGTGCAGAAGACGATGAGCTGCGTGCCTGGCGCACCCTGCGGCGACTATCTGGGTGAAGGCAGCCTGTCCAAGGAGGTGCTGGACTACATCCTCTACACCTCGCGCGACACCGGCGGTAACGAGCAGCGCAGCGTGACGCTCGACTTTGCGGGCACGGTGTTCAACCTCCCGGCCGGTCCGGTCGGCGCCGCGGCGGGGCTGCTCTACCGCGAGGAAAAAGGCTGGCGTGACCCGGACGCCCTGACGGTCCTGGGCATCGGCAACACCAATCAGCAGGAGTCCATCTCCGGCAAGATGCAGGCCAAGGAAGCTTATCTGGAAGTCTCGGCCCCGTTGCTGGCCGACCTGCCAATGATGAAGCTCTTGGTCGCCGATGGGGCGGTCCGCTATTCAGACTACGATCTGTTCGGCGACAACCTGACCTACAAGGGCAGCCTGAACTGGACCGTGATCGACGGCCTGCGCCTGCGCGCCACCTACGGCACCGGCTTCCGCGTTCCCAGCGTGCCGGAACTGTTCGGCGGCGTTTCCGAAGGTAACCTCACGACCACTGATCCGTGCAGCGGCTACAGCGCCAGCGGGAACGCAACCCTGGTCGCCAACTGCAAGGCCTCTGGCGTTCCGGCCGGCTTCAAGCAACTCGGCAACACCATCCTGACCACCAACGGCGGCAACAGCGACTTGCAGCCTGAGGAAGCCAAGACCCTGACCCTGGGCGTGGTCTTCACCCCGCCGCAACTCAGCGGCCTGTCGGTCACGGTCGACTACTTCGACATCAAGATCACCGATGCGATCCGCTCGATCCCCGGCTCGACCAAGCTGGCGGTCTGCTACGCCTCGGCCGGTCTGACCCACCCGTTCTGCGGTCCGACCAACTACACGCGCAGCACGCTGACCGGCGAGGTCAACTTCCTCTCCTCCATCCCGGTGAACACCGGCAAGGAAGAGATGAAGGGCGTAGATATCGGCATCCACTACGACTTCGATCTCGGCCCGACGCGCGCCAGCCTCGACTGGAACACAACCTATCTCGGCGAGTACCTGATCACCGCCTATGACGGCGCCGAACCGATCCAGTTCGACGGCCGGATCGGCGGCGGCAACGGCGGCTTCCCGAAGTGGCGGTCGAACGCCAGCTTCTCGGTCACCGACGACACCTGGACCGGTACCTATTCGGTTCAGATGATCGGCAAGGCGATCGACTTCAACGCCGGCCCGAAGGACATCGGCTACCAGTCGCCGCGGGTGTTCTATCACAACGCCCAGGTCGCCTATCGCTTCGCCAAGAGCGCCGACATCGCGTTCGGGGTCGACAACATCTTCGACCGCAAGGCGCCGTTCATCCAGAGCTATACGGACGGCAACACCGACACCATGACCTACGACCTGCTCGGTCGCCGGGGCTATGTGCGGCTGACCTACCAGTTCAACTAGGCCAGCCGTCTAGGCGTCGGGCGGGGCCCCACTCCCGCCCGACGACCTTCCGTTCAAACGCTTCGCGTTGAGAGAAACCAAGATGCGCTTGCCAGCCCTGGCGCGAAAAACCCACAAGTGGCTCGCCCTGATCATCGGCGTTCAAGCCGTGTTCTGGACGATCAGCGGCGTCTACATGACCGCTGTCCACATCGACACGATCCATGGCGACCACCTGGTGCGCGCGCCTGATCGGCGGCCAATCGCGATGCAGGGCTTGGTCGAGCCGGGCTCGTTGATCCCGGGCGGCACGCGCTCGGTGAAGCTGGAGAGCCAGCTTGGCCAGCCCGTCTATGTCGTCGACGCTGTTCCCGGCCGCATGCTGTTCGACGCGCGTAGCGGCGAGTTGCTGTCGCCCATCGACGAGGCCGGCGCGCGCGATCGCGCTCTATCCTATTACGCGGGCGTCGGGGGCATCGAGAAGATCGAGCTGCTCGACGTCGCGCCCGGTGAAATCAGGAACCGTGCGGTCCCCATCTGGCGCGTGGAGTTCGCCGGCCTGTGGCGGCCGACGCTCTACATCTCGCCGCTGACCGGGGAGCTGGTGGCCAAGCGCCACGACCTTTGGCGCACCTTCGACTTCGTCTGGATGTTCCACATCATGGACTACGACGAGCGCACCGACATGAACAACACCCTGCTTCGTGTCGCCACCTGGATGTCTGTCGCCGCTTCGGCGAGCGGCGCCTGGCTCCTGCTCTACAGTTTCCGGCGCCGTCGCCGCGCGCGCAAAAAAGCCGCGGCCTGAGGTCCCCATGTTCCTGATCCGCACCCTGCACAAATGGTTCGGCCTGATCCTTGGCCTGCAGTTCCTCCTCTGGTCGATCAGCGGCGCGATGATGGCCCTGCTTGACCACCACAAGGTCTCAGGCGAGCCCTCGGTCCGCGCGCCGGTCCCGACCATCGCCCCGGCCGAGCCGGTGACGCTCGCGCGCGTCGCCGAGGCGGCCGGTGCTCCGATCCACGCGCTGAAGCTCAAGCCGCTCGGCGAGGGCTATGTCTATGAAGCCGCGACCCCCGCCGGTGTGAAGCTAATCGACGCCGTCAGCGGCCAGGCCGTGGCGATCGACGAGGTGAAGGCTGCGGCGCTTGCGGTCGCCGCCTTCAGCGGTCCGGAGAAGGTCGCCTCGATCCGCAAGGTCGAGACCGGCAATGTGGAAACACGCTCTCTCCCGCTGCCGCTCTGGCGGGTCGAGTTCGCCGACAAGGAGCAGACGACCCTGCTGTTGTCTACGACGACCGGCGAGGTGCTGGAGCGCCGCAACAACACCTGGCGGCTGTGGGACATCTTCTGGATGATCCACATCATGGACTACACCAAGCGCGAGAGCTTCAACCACCCGCTGATCATCACGGTCGGCAGCGGCGTGACCTGGCTGGCGCTCAGCGGGGTGATCCTGCTGTTCCGCAGCTTCCGTCGGCAGGACTTCGCCTATGTGCTCGATCCGATCGAGCGCATCCGCGACGAGCGCAAAACTAAGAAGCAGGCCTGATCGGTTGAGCCGCTTTTGCGGCGCCGCTTGCAAGTCGGCTCAAGCGCGAGCCTTCTTGCGGGCGAGGCGTCTCATGGAGAGCAGCCATGTCTGCGGTGAAGTACGAAATCGTCGAACATGATGGTGGCTGGGCCTACAAGGTCGGCGACACTTATTCTGAAACCTTCGCCAGCCACGACGCCGCCTCGCGCGCCGCCCACACGGCTGCGCGTGAGCAGGTGCGGCCCGGCACGACGACCAGCATCGAATACGAGGACGAGAAAGGGCGTTGGCACGCCGAGGTCTCGTCGGGCGACGATCGGCCGGAGGCCGACGTCCAGGACTAGTCCGCCTTGAGCTGCGGGAAGTCGCGGGATTTCAGCTCCGTCCATAGATAGAGGCCGAGCACGATCAGGGCGAAGACGCCCGCACCCGCCCACATGAACTGCTCGGGGAAGCTCGCGGGCGCCACCGCGATCGGCGAGGGATTGTTGCTGGCGACGATGAAGCCGGCCAGCGCCACGTTGAACAGGCTTTCGCCAACGATGAAGCCCGAGGCCAGCAGCACGCCCATCCGCTGGGCCGCCGCGCCGTTCGGCTTCTTGGCCGCCCAGCGGTCGTAGATCCAGCCGATCACCGCCCCGATCACTACCGGCAATGTCACGGCGGCGGGCAGGTAGATGGCGATGCCGACGCCGAGCGGAGGCAGGCTGTACTTGCCGGTGCGCCGCAACAGCTCGTCGATGGCGACAAGAACCAGGCCGAGCGCGGCGCCCACCCCGATATAGGTCCAGGGCAGGTCGCCCTGGATGACGCCCTTGGCCAGGGTCGAGATCAGCACCGCCTGGGGCGCGGCCAGCGGCTGGTCGGAGATGGTGTCGAGGTTCGCCGCCCCGGCGAAGCCGAAGGCCTTGTTCAAAACGTCCAGGATCGGCGGGATGACTATCGCCCCGGCCACGACACCGATGATCAGGGCCACCTGCTGTTTCCAGGGCGTGGCGTCGACCAGTTGGCCGGTCTTCAGGTCCTGCAGGTTGTCGTTGGCGATGGTCGCGACGTTGAGCAGTACGGCGGTGACGAACAGCGCATAGGCGACCAGGGCCGCGTGGCCGGTGGGGCCGACCGTCTTGGCCGCCAGGGCCACCAGCAACAGGGCCGCGCCCAGCACCGACAGGATCGCCAGGCCCGAAACCGGACTGTTGGACGAGCCGATCAGCCCGGCCATGTAGCCGCACACTGCCGCGACCAAGAAGCCGGCCACGACAACGTAGAGCACCCCGCCGAAGATCAGCGGCGCCAGCATCGACTCCAACGGCCCGGCCGAGAGGAACGAGTGGAACAGCACCGCCAGCGGGACCAGGCTGCCCAGGATCGTCGCGCCCACGATCCAGATCGGGATGTCCCGCTCGGTGCGCGGCAGGCTTTCGCCCTCGCCGCTTGAGCGAATGCTGGAGGCCCGCATGGCCGAGGCCAGGCCCGCCCAGACCGGCGCGGCCAGCTTGGCCAGCGTCCAGATCGCCGCCGCCCCGATGGCGCCGGCGCCGATGAAGCGGACATTGGGCGCCCAGGCGGCCTGGGCGATCTCGGCGGCGCTGCCGGTGGCGACGGGGTGGAGGTGAGTCATGACCGGCACGGCCACGCCCCAGGCGATGACCAGGCCGGCCAGCATCGCCATGCCGACCGCAATGCCCATCAGATGGCCAGCGCCCAGCAGCGCCAGTTGCAGGCCGCCGGCCATGCCGGTCGCGGTGGTGGCGGTGGGCTTGAACCAATAGGCGATCTCGCCCGCCAGCAAGCGCATGGCGACGGCTGCGGCGACCGCTGCCGAGGCGATGGATCCAACCAGCACCGCCCATAGCCCGGCCTTGGCCTCACCGCCGCCGGCCGCGTCGCGTGAGGCCGAGCCGACCTTCAGTACCTCGGCCGCGGCGCGGCCCTCGGGGTAGGGCAGGGTGGAGTTGGTCACCAGGGCCCGGCGCAACGGGATCGTGTACATCACCCCCAGAACCCCGCCGATCACGCAGATCCAGAACGAGGTCCAGAACGGGAAGCCGGTCCACCAGCCGACCATCACCAGGCCTGGCAGCACGAAGATGATCGACGACAAGGTCCCCGCGGCCGAGGCCACCGTCTGGACGATGTTGTTTTCCCAGATGGTCGAGGTCTTCAGCGCCCGCAGCAACGCCATGGAGATCACGGCGGCGGGAATGGACGAGGCGAAGGTCAGCCCCACCCGCAGGCCCAGATAGACGTTGGCCGCTGTGAACACGACGGTGATCAGGCAGCCCAGGGCCACCCCGCGCAGGGTCAGCTCGACCCGTCTGTCCTCGGCGCGCATTGGTATCCCCCGCGAGCGGCGTTGAGGACCCATTTGGTGACAGATTGCAGCGTGAGCCGCCAGAGCTAGGCCGCGCAGGCGAAATCGTGCCTCAAGAGTTCCCCGACGATTTGTTCCCTTGCGATGATATCTTCGTGCCGTATCGGCTCGAACCGATATGAGGCGCCTACGGTCAGATCTGAGCGCGTCTTCGGGAAGCGGTGGTCGAGTTTGTTCGCCGAGGGCGCAGACGCGAAGTCTTCGGCGAGGAACGCCCAAGGCATCGATCTTATCGAAAGGGGTTGGCGGTGAGAGAGGGATTCGAACCCTCGTTACGGTTTCCCGTAAACACGCTTTCCAAGCGTGCGCGATCGACCACTCCGCCACCTCACCACAGGCCCTGAGAGGCGGTGAGACCCCTCGCGGAAGGCGCGCAATATACTCAGGAAGTCCTCGCGAGCAAGCGCTGTCAGGTCGCGATGCGCAGGGTTTTCCAATTCGGGCCGCAAAGCGCTGCCAGGCAAGGGGTTTGCGCGGCGGCGGCGAGGTGGGCGCAGCGGCGCGGGGCGTGCATTCGTCGCCTGGGGCGCCTATGTTCTGGTCCAAACCTCATCGATCAGGCGCGCCCCCATGCTCTTCGCCAAAAAGAACCTCGACCTTCCCACCGCCGACACCGCCCTGCCGGGCCGTTCCAGTCCGCTGCCGACGGCCGAGACCCACTTCATCAACGGCCGGCCGCTGAAGGGCCCCTATCCGGACGGCCTGGAGATCGCCGATTTTGCGATGGGCTGCTTCTGGGGCGTGGAGCGCAAGTTCTGGGTGGTCCCTGGCGTGTGGGTAACGGCGGTGGGCTATGTGAACGGCATCACCCCGAACCCGACCTATGAAGAGGTGTGCAGCGGGCGCACCGGTCATACCGAGGCGGTGCGCGTCGTCTACGACCCGCGCGTGGTCACCTATGAGGATCTGCTGAAGGTCTTCTGGGAGAACCATGACCCGACCCAGGGCATGCGCCAGGGCAACGACATCGGCACCCAGTACCGGTCGGGCATCTATGTCCACAACGACGCCCAGGCCTCCGCGGCCGTGGCCTCGCTCCAAGCATATCAGCAGGCGCTCTCGGACAAGGGCTACGGCGCGGTCACCACCGAGATCGCCGAGGCGCCGGAGTTCTACTTCGCTGAGGACTATCACCAGCAGTATCTGGCCAAGAACCCGAACGGCTATTGCGGGATCGGTGGCACCGGCGTGACCTGCCCGATCGGCGTGGGCGTCCAGGCTTGACGCCAGAGGCCTTTGACGCGGCCGCGCGCGCCTTGCCGGGCGCGACCATGGACGTCCAGTGGGGCGAGGACCACATCTACAAGGTCGGCGGCAAGATGTTCGCCGGGACCGACGGCGCCTATTCGAACTGCTCGTTCAAGGTCAGCGACATCGCCTATGAGATGCTGACCACGTCCGGTCGTGCGCGCCCTGCGCCCTATATGGCTCGGGCCAAGTGGGTGATGTTCGACGACCTTGCCGAGCTGGACGGGGCCGAGGTGGCCGACTGGCTGAAAACCTCGCACAGGTTGGTCGCCGCCAAGCTGACCCGCAAGCAGCGCGCCGAGATCGGGCTGGCATGACCCGCGAGGACGTGGAGGCCGTGGCCATGGCGCAGCCGGCCGCGACGAAGATCGTCCAGTGGGGCGGAGCCGATGTCTACAAGGTCGGGGGCAAGGTGTTCGCGATCTGCGGCCTTGCCGGCGGCCTGTCGTTCAAGGTCACCGAGATCGGCTTCATGGTGCTGACGGACGATGGCCCCGGTCGGCAGGCGCCCTACCTGGCCAAGGGCCACTGGGTGCTGGTTGATTTGGGCGCCTTCACGCCGGAGGAAGTCGCCAGTTGGCTGGCGACCTCGCACGAACTGGTGGCCGCGAAACTGACCCGAAAAGTGCGGGCCGAACTCGGCCTCGCCTAGAGCTTTTCCAGCATCCGCCGCAAATCGCCCACCGCCCGCGCGGCGGGGGACCTGCGCTGGCGTGTGAACAGCAGGGTCACGGCCGCCATTGTGGTGATGATGAAGGCGGCTGGGCCAAACAGCCATGCGGCGGCGGCGAGGGCGAAGTAGTAGCCGCGAACCCCGCGGTTGAACGAGGACAGGGCGGGATTGAGCAGCCGGGCGGCGGTGTCGCCATAGGCGCGCTGGAACGTCTTATCGTCGGTTTCCGGCGCCGCGCCGATCACGGCCAGGCAGTAGTTCATCTGGCGGATCGCCCAGATGAAATCGAGGAGCCCGCGGGCCAGCGCCAGCAGGACCAGCGCGATCTGGGCCTCGAACAGCAGGCGCGACGAGGTCTTGAGCACCATCAGGCTGGAGACGCTCCGGAAGGCGCCTTCGCCTCCGAACAGCACGCCCGCCGCCGCCGCGATCAGGATCAGGTTGGACGAGGCGAAGAACGAGGCCGAGTTGAGGGTGTGGCCCAGCAGTTGGCCGTCCATGAACTTGTTTTCGCGGGCCGCCATCGTCCGCATCCAGGCCGCGCGGATCGCCGTCATATCTGTGTTGATCACGCCCTTGGCGCTTCCGACCGCATGCAGCAGCGGCTCGTAGGCCATCCAGGCGAGTGCGAAGATCGCCAGCGCGACCATGTCGGCAACGGAGAGGGCTTGAAGGATATGCATGGCCTCAGTCCTCGGTGATCAGGCTTTCGCGGTTGGTGTTGCGCAGCCGCACGGCGACGATGAACGCCACGGCCATGATCGCCGACACATAGATGTAGGAGCCGCTTTCCATACCCTGCTGCTTGAACCACAGCGCAACATATTCGGCCGTGCCGCCGAACAGGGCGTTGGCGATGGCGTAGGGCAGGGCGACGCCCAACGCGCGCACGTGAGCGGGGAACAGCTCGGCCTTCACCAGGGCGCTGACCGAGGTGTAGCCCGACAGGACCACCAGCAGCAGGGTCATCAGGCCAAAGGCGACAAAGGCGTTGTCGGTCCCGGCGATCGCGCTCATGGCCGGGTAGGTGAGAAGAGCCCCCGCCCCGAACGCAAAGGCGATGGTGCGGTGGCGGCCCAGGTGATCGGAGAGGTAGCCGAACAACGGCTGGCAACACATGAAGATGAAGAGGGCGGCTGCGGTGACCGTGGTCGCGGTGTTCTTGGAGAAGCCGGAGGTGTTGACCAGGAACTTCTGCATGTAGGTCGTGTAGGCGTAGAAGGCGAGTGAGCCGCCGGCCGTCAGGCAAAAGATGATCGCGCTTTCCCGCGGGTGGTTGAGGAACAGCAGCATGGTGGTCGAGCGCGGCGCGCCGCTCTCCTTGGCCGCCAGGAACGAAGGGCTCTCGTCCAGGCTGCTACGGATCCAGAACACTACGACTGCCAACGCGGCGCCAATCACAAAGGGGATGCGCCAGCCCCAGGCCATGAGGTCGGCCTTGTCCATGACGTTCTGCAGGACGATCAGCACCGCCAGGGCCAGCAACTGGCCCATGATCAGGGTCACGTACTGGAAGCTGGACCAGAAGCCCCGGCGGGCGCGACCGGCCATCTCGGACATGTAGGTGGCGCTGGCGCCGTACTCGCCGCCAACCGACAGCCCTTGCAGCAGACGCGCCAGCAGCAGGATCACCGGTGCGGCGGCGCCGACCATGGCGTAGCTGGGCGCGACCGCGATGATCAGCGATCCGGCGCACATCATGGCTACGGCTAGAGAGAGCGCCGCCTTGCGGCCGGCTCGGTCGGCATAGAGGCCCATCAGCCAGGCGCCGATCGGCCGAGCCAGGAAGCCCACCGCGAAGATGGCTGCGGCCTGCAGCAGCTGCGCGGTGAGGTCGCCCTTCGGAAAGAAGTGGTGCGCGAAATAGAGCGTGAAGGACGAGTAGGCGAACCAGTCGTACCACTCGACGAGATTACCCGCCGAGCCGCCCAGGATCGCGCGCAGGCGCTGAATGGGCGTCAGGCCCGGCGTCAGAATGTCGCTCGGCGCCTGAGCGTCGATCCCGGTCTCCGCGGCCGTCATGCAATCCCCCCGATTTTTGCGGGATGCTAGGGGCCGTCGGGTGCGAAGGCTAGATGCGTCCCATCAGCACCAGGATCAACACGATCACCAGAACCAGCCCAAGGCCGCCCGACGGGAAGTAACCCCAGGACCGCGAATGGCCCCAGGTCGGCAAGGCGCCGATCAGCAGAAGTACAAGCAGGATGAGTAGAATGGTCCCGACGCTCATGATCGTTCGATCTCCCTTCGCGCCGACGCTGGGGGTCGGCCAGGCGAGACGAACGATCTGCCACGGCGACGGTTCCGGCCGGGGCTAGTCGGCGATGTCGGCGGTATGGATCGTCGCGTCGGTGTTCTTGATCTTCAGGGCGTAGAGCAGGCCGATGAACCACCCCTTCACCACGGGCAGCAGCAGCAACGTCACGGCGGCGAGCGGTATCAGGGTGGCCGGCAGCACGATCGCGGTCGGCGCCTCCCAGATGATCGGGAAGAACAGCAGTGGGCCGACGATCAGGTGGCCGACGATCAGGATGGTGAAATAGGCCGGGCCGTCGTCGGCGGGATACTTCGCCAGGTCATGGCCGCATTCGCCGCAGCGTGGTTCGACCTTCAGGTAACGCCAGAACAGCTTGCCCTCGCCGCAGGCGGGGCACCGACCCTTCAGGCCGCGAACCATCGACCGGATGAACATCTACACGACACCTGAAAGCTGACGTGGGTTCGTATGCGCCTTGGGGCTCGCAGAGGAAAGGGGGCTTGCCGTCGCATGTTCAGGCGGGGGCCGCGTGCGGGAACGTCCCGGCGACCTTAAGTCTTTCCTTTGATGGAAGGACTCTGGCCATGACCGACGAGCGTCACCCCCCTCGCGAAAAGGACCCGCATGGGCATACCGGGCCGACCACGCCCGGTGAGGACAGTTCACGCGAGGCTCACCCGGCGGTCGTGCCGCCGAGCGACAAGGCCAAGATCGCCGAGGAGGCCTCGCGCGAGGAAGACGCCTAGCGCTTCATATCGTTGGCGGCGCCGGCGACGGCCGCGCCGGCGGCCTGGGCGTCGCGCCCGATGCCCGCAACCGTATTGCAGGCGGCGGTCAGCAAGGCGGCGGCGGTCACGGCGAGGATGATGATCTTGCGCATGGGTGGTTCCCCCGAATGGTTCGGCCGCTTGGTGGCCAAGCTTCAGGGCGCTTTTTAGGCAGTTGGATCCGGTCGATCAATTGGCCGCGACCTGACCGCTCGGGGCGTCATCTGTAGGTAGGGCCCATGGACAAGGCGCTTCTCGCTGGAATCGTGCTGGCCGCGCACCTGGCGGTGATCGGCTTCAACCTATTTGGCCTAGTGGCCATCCCTCTCGGCGCATGGCGAGGGTGGAGATTTGTGCGCGTGCGTTGGTGGCGGCTGCTGCACCTGGGTTCGCTCGCGGCGGTGGCGTTGCAGGCGCTGCTGGGCCGCGCCTGCTTCCTGACCATCTGGCAGGACAACCTCGCCGGCGATGCGGCGGGCGTGCCCCTGGTCATGCGCATCGTCAACGGCCTGATCTATTGGCCGCTGCCGATATGGGCGTTCACCGCGGCCTATGTCGCAGTGTTCGCCTATGTGCTGGCGCTGTGGTGGTGGGCGCCGCCTATGCCTAGTCGGCGTCCATCTTCAGCGCGGCGATGAAGGCTTCCTGCGGGATCTCGACCTTGCCGAACTGACGCATCCGCTTCTTGCCGGCCTTCTGCTTGTCCAGCAGCTTGCGCTTGCGGCTCATGTCGCCGCCGTAGCACTTGGCCGTCACGTCCTTGCGCAGGGCGCGGATGGTCTCGCGGGCCACGATCCGGCCGCCGATCGCCGCTTGCAGCGGGATCTGGAACTGGTGCGGGCTGATCAGATCCTTCATCTTCTCGACCATGCCCCGGCCGCGGGTCTCGGCGCGGTCGCGGTGGACCAGCATCGAGAGCGCGTCCACCGGCTCGGAATTGACCAGGATCGACATCTTCACCAGGTCGCCGACGCGGTAGCCCTCAATGGCGTAGTCAAAGGAGGCGTAGCCCTTCGAAACGCTCTTCAGGCGGTCGTAGAAGTCGAACACCACTTCGTTCAGCGGCAGGTCGTAGACCACGAGCGCGCGCGAGCCGACGTACGACAGCTCGCGCTGCTCGCCACGGCGGTCCTGACAGAGCTTGATCACCGAGCCGAGGTACTCGTCCGGAGTCAGGATCGTGGCCTTGATCCAGGGCTCGCTGATCGAGGCGATCTTCACGGGGTCCGGCATGTCAGCCGGATTATGCAACTCGATCTCCGAGCCGTCGTTCATGTGGATCTTGTAGACGACGCTGGGCGCGGTCGCGATCAGGTCGAGGTCGAACTCGCGGCTGAGGCGCTCCTGGATGATTTCCAGGTGCAGCAGGCCGAGGAACCCGCAGCGGAAGCCGAAGCCGAGCGCGGCGCTGGTCTCCATCTCGTAGGTGAAGGAGGCGTCGTTCAGGCGCAGGCGGCCGATGGCGGCGCGCAGGTCTTCGAAGTCGGCCGCGTCCACCGGGAACAGGCCGCAGAACACCACCGACTGGGCGACGCGGAAGCCCGGCAGGGCCTGCTCGGTCTGGCGCTTTTCTTCGGTGATGGTGTCGCCGACGGCGGCGTCGGCGACTTGTTTGATCTGGGCGGTGATGTAGCCGATCTCGCCGGGGCCGAGCTCGGCGACTTCGGTCTGCTTGGGCTTGAAGACGCCGATCTTGTCCACCTGATGCGTGGCGCCGGCGTTCATCATCCGGACCTTCATGCCCGAGCGCAGGACGCCGTCGAGCACGCGGACCAGGACCACCACGCCCAGATAGGGGTCGTACCAGGCGTCGACCAGCAGCGCCTTCAGCGGCGCTTCGCGGTCGCCCTTGGGCGACGGCAACCTGGCGATCACCGCTTCCAGCACCTCGGCGATGCCTTCGCCGGTCTTGGCCGAGCAGAGCACGGCTTCGGAGGCGTCGATGCCGATCACGTCCTCGATCTGCTGCCGCACCCGTTCCGGTTCGGCGGCGGGCAGGTCGATCTTGTTGAGGACCGGGACGATCTCGTGGTTGTTGTCGATCGCCTGATAGACGTTGGCCAGGGTCTGGGCCTCGACGCCTTGCGAGGAGTCGACGACCAGGATCGAGCCTTCGCAGGCGGCCAGCGAGCGGCTGACCTCATAAGCGAAGTCGACGTGGCCGGGGGTGTCCATCAGGTTCAGGACATAGGTCTCGCCGTCCTTGGCCTTGTATTCGAGGCGGACGGTCTGAGCCTTGATGGTGATGCCGCGCTCGCGCTCGATCTCCATGTTGTCCAGCACCTGCTCGGTCATCTCACGTTTGGTGAGGCCGCCGGTTTCCTGGATCAGGCGATCGGAGAGCGTCGATTTCCCATGGTCGATGTGAGCGACGATGGAGAAATTGCGAATGTGGGACAGAGGCGTCGTCATGGTCCGCTGCCTCTAGCACATTCACACGAGATCGCGAGCGTGCCGTCGCGCATGGTTAATCCGACGTTAAGCTCGACCGCCGCATTCATGCCGCTTGGGGATGTGAGGCTCGTTCAAGCTTCGAGGATTTTGCGACACATGGATCGCCGTACGCTTATTGTTTCGGGAATGGCCACGCTGGGCGTCGCCGGCTGCGCGTCCGCCCAGCCGGGCGGGCCGGGCTCGCCGCCATCGCCGACGCCCTCCGCCACGGCCAATCCGAGTTATTCGGCCGGCAAGGCTGAAACCTATAACCGCGATGAGATCGTCAACAACGTCTCGGACTTCCTGGGCGTGGGCGCAGAGGCCGCCGGCGGGGCGATTGAACGGGTGTTCCAGGATAACGGGAAACCCACCGCCTACATCGCCGGCGAAGAGGCGTCGGGCGCTTTCGTGGGCGGCGCGCGATACGGCCGTGGCCTACTCTACATGAAGAACCGCGAACCCATCGAAGTGTTCTGGCAGGGTCCGTCTGTCGGCTGGGACTTCGGCGGCAACGCCAGCCGGGTCTTCACTCTCGTCTACAATCTTCAGTACCCGGAAGTGATCTTCCAACGATTCCCGGGCGTCGAGGGCGCGGCCTACTTCATCGCCGGCCTGGGCGTGAACTACCTGCGCTCAGACGATGTCACGATCGCGCCGATTCGCACGGGCGTCGGTCTGCGCCTGGGCGCCAATGTCGGCTACCTCGGCTTCAGCCGTAAGCAGCGGGTCTTGCCCTTCTAGGGATACAGCCCCTCGCCTAGCCACCTCTCCCCGCTGGGGAGAGGTCCGGTGAGGGGCTTTGACGCCCTAGTGCTTGTCCACCTTGGCGGCGAGCCAGTCCATCAGGGCCAGCAGGACGCCCGAGACCACGAAGGTCACGTGGATGACCACAAGCCACGTCAGGCTGCGGTCGCTCAGTTCCTTGCCTTCCGACAACTCCATGAAGGCCTTCAGCAGGGCGATGGCCGAGATCGCCACGATGGAGGCGATCAGCTTCATCTTCAGGCCGGAGAAGTCGACCGTGCCCATCCAGCTGGGTCGGTCTTCGTCATTGGCGACGTCGATCTTCGAGACGAAGTTCTCGTAGCCTGAGAAAATCACGATCAGCAGCAGGTTGCCCGCCAGCGACAGGTCGATCAGCGACAGCGCCATCATGATCGCCTTGTTGGGCGTCATGACGAACAGCTGGGACAGCTCGTGGATGGCTTCGTTGGTGAACACCACCAGCAGTGCGCCCAGCGCCACCACCAGCCCGACATAGAAGGGCGCCATCAGCCAGCGCGAATGATAGAGGCCGGTCTCCAGCCAGAGTTCCAGCTTGGGCTTCTGGTGCAGCTTGGGCTCGCCAGGCGCGGTCATGGGATCGGTCTCTCGCTGATTGGAGTGCGACAGGGCCGATCCCACGCCTTGCGGTCAAGCCCGGAGCTTGGCGCTCACGGCCTTTTCAGCGGCCGCCACGACCTTGGCCGATAGCGCTTCGATCTCGGCCTCGGTCAGGGTCTTGTCGCGCGGTTGCAGCAGGACCTCGATGGCGACCGATTTTGAACCGTCCGGCACGCCGGGGCCCTGATAGACGTCGAACACTCGAACCTGGGTGATCAGCGCCTTGTCGGCGCCGGCGACCGCCTTGGTCAGGTCGGAGGCGGCGACGTCATCGGCGACCACGAAGGCGAAGTCGCGCGACAGCGGCATGAGCTGCGAAAGCTCCAAGGCCGGCTTGGTCTTGGTGGCCTTCTTCTTGGGCTCGGGAAGGGCGTCGACGATCAGTTCGAAGGCCAGGACCGGCCCCTCGACATCCAGCGCCTTGAGGACGCGGGGGTGAATCTCGCCGAACTCCACCACGGCGTTCTTGCCAAGGCGCAGGGCGGCCGAACGACCGGGATGCCACCAGTCCGACTGACCCGACTGGGCGACCTGCAGGGATGCGGTCGGCGCGCCGAGATCGTCCAGCAACGACATCAGGTCGGCCTTCAGCTCGAACAGGGCGTCAGTCTTGGCGCCGTCCCAGCGACGCGGCGGGCGCGGCGCGACGATGGCCGCGATGCTGGTCAGCTGATCGGCCGGCTGATCACCCTTGTAGAGCGGGCCGATCTCGAACAGCGCCACGTCGGGGAAGCCGCGACGGGCGTTGCGGCCGGCCGCTTCGATGAGGTTCGGCAGGATCGAGGGACGCATGCAGTCCAGATCCGAGGCGATCGGATTGGTGATCACCAGTTCGTCCTGGCCGCCGCCGAACAGGCGGGCGGTGTCACGCTTGGTGAAGCTCCAGGTAATGGTCTCGGCGTAGCCCTTCGCGGCCATGGCGCGGCGACCGGCGCGGATGCGCGACTGCCGGGCGGTCAGCACGCCGCCGGCGATTGGCGGCATTTCCGGCAGCGGCAGGGCGGGCAGGGCGTCGTAGCCTTCGATGCGCGCGACTTCCTCGACCAGGTCGGCCTTGCCCTCGACGTCCCGGCGCCATGAGGGCGGAGCGACAACGTCGCCGTCGATCATGAAGCCGAGGTCGCGCAGGATGTCGTCGATCCGCTGCGGCTGGAGGTCCAGGCCCGCCAGCTTCTTGACGTAGACGCGATCGAAGTTGATGGCCGCCGGGCGCGGCAGGGCCTCGCCGGTCACCGAGATTTCAGACGGCTCACCGCCGCAGAGTTCGAGAATCAGCTTGGTCGCCAACTCCAGACCGGGAACCAGGCTCTCGGGATCGACCCCGCGCGCGAAGCGGTATTGGGCGTCGGAGTTGATGCCGGTCGCGCGGCCGGTCTGGGCGGTCTGGATCGGGTCGAACCAGGCGCTTTCGACGAAGACGTCGGTGGTGTCTTCCGAGCTGCCCGTGCTCAGGCCGCCCATGACGCCGCCCAGGCCGATGACGCCCGAGCCGTCGGCGATGACGGTCATGTCCGGGGTGATCGCATAGGTCTTGCCGTCGAGCGCTTCAAAGCTTTCGCCCTCGCGGCCCAGGCGGGCTTCGATGAAGCCGCCGCTCAGCTTGCCGGCGTCATAGACGTGCAGCGGGCGGGCGCGGTCGTAGGTGATCAGGTTGGTGACGTCGACCAGGGCGTTGATGGGGCGCAGGCCGATCGAGGTCAGCTTCTGTTGCAGCCAGGCCGGCGAGGGGCCGTTCTTCACGCCGCGGATCAGCCGGCCGGAGAATTGGCGGCAACCGCCGGCGCCGTCCAGGCGGATCTCGACCGGGTTGGCGAACTTGCCGGGGACCTGCGCGACGCCGACGTCCTTCAGCGTTCCCAGGCCCGCGGCGGCCAGGTCGCGGGCGATGCCGACGACGCCCAGCCAGTCGGGGCGGTTGGGGGTCACTTCGAAATCGATCACCGCTTCCAGGCCGAGCGCCTCGGCTGCAGAAGTTCCGACCGCCAGATCGTCGGGCAATTCCATGATGCCGTCGGATTCCGAGGCGGTCTCAAGCTCGGAGGCCGAGCAGAGCATGCCGTTGGAGACCACGCCGCGCACCGGCTTTTCGACCAGGGTGACGCCCAGGCCGGGGACATAGGCGCCGATGGGGGCGTAGACGGTGGTCAGGCCGACGCGGGCGTTCGGCGCGCCGCAGACGATTTCCTTGCGGCCGTCCCGCGTCTCGACCTGGCAGACCCGCAGGCGGTCGGCGTTGGGGTGCTGGACCGCCTCGACGATCTTGGCGACCGAAAACGCGGCCAGCTTGGTCGCCGGGTCGTCCACATGCTCGACCTCGAGGCCGGCCATGGTCATGGCGTCGACCACCTGCTGAGCGGTGGCGGTGGTGTCCAGGTGATCCCGGAGCCAGGAAAGCGTGAATTTCATTGATCGGCTCCTTCGCCGAGAATCTCGACCAGGCGGAAGCGCTCGCACCAGAGCATCATGTCGGGCGCGTAGGTGCCTTCGCGTGTGAAACAGTCTTCGTGAACGGCGGCCCAGTGAGCTCGGCTGAGATCGCCTTCGCCTTCTTCGGCGGCGAAGGTCGGATCGACCTCATCGAAGCGGCGCTGGACCAGTTCGGTGGATTCGATGACGGCGCGGGGCCTGGCGGCTCCGTCGAGCACGACATAGCGCGCGCCGAGCTCGCTGCCCTTCAGGCCCTGGACCGCCGCCCAGCAGGTCGCGGTCTTCTTGCCCGCGAGGACGAGAGCGAGAAGCGCGTCGGCCGTGGCCGGACTGTCGCCGAAGGCGAAGTGCTCCAGCGATGCATGGGCGGCGAGCCCGCCCATCAGCTCAGGCCCGTCGCCGGGCTGGGGGTGGCGTAGGGGCTAAAGCCGTAATGCTCCAGCCAGCGGACGTCGCTGGCGAACATGTCGCGCAGGTCGGGCATGCCATACTTCAGGACGCCGAGACGATCGACGCCGCAACCGAAGGCGAAGCCCTGCCAGACGTCGGGATCAAGGCCGACATTGCGCAGCACGTTGGGGTGAACCATTCCGCAGCCGAGAATCTCCAGCCAATCCGTCCCCTGGCCGATCTTCACCTCGCCGCCGGAGCGGTCGCATTGCACGTCCATCTCGGCGCTCGGCTCGGTGAACGGGAAGTGGTGGGGGCGGAAGCGGGTGACCACGTCGGGGGTCTCGAAGTAGCGGCTGAGGAAAGTCTCCAGCGTCCACTTCAGGTGTCCCATGTGGATCGCCTTGTCGATCACCAGGCCTTCGATCTGGTGGAACATCGGCGTGTGGGTCTGGTCACTGTCCTTGCGGAACGTGCGGCCTGGCACGATCACGCGGATCGGCGGCTCCTGGCCGTTGGCGATCCAGCCGGGCAGCTTTTCGTTGACCTTGTGCATGACCCGCACCTGCACCGGGCTGGTGTGGGTGCGCAGGACCTTGCGCTCCCCATGGGCGTCTTCCGGAAGGAAGAAGGTGTCGTGCATCTCCCGCGCCGGGTGCTTGGGCGGGAAGTTCAGGGCGGTGAAGTTGTTGAAGTCGGTCTCGATGTCCGGGCCTTCGGCGACGGCGAAACCCATCTCGGCGAAGACGGCGATCATCTCATCCATCACCTGCATGGTCGGATGGATTGAGCCCCGCCGGCGCGGCGGCGCGGGCAGGGAGAGATCGACGCGCTCGGCCGCCAGCTTGGCGTCGAGCTCAGCAGCTTCCAGGGCGGTCTTCTTCTCGGCGATCCTGGTGGCGACGCGGTCGCGCAGGCCATTGATCTGCGGACCGCGCTCGCGGCGCTCGTCGGGGCTCATCGACCCCAGCGACTTCAGCAGGTCGGAAACGGAGCCGGACTTGCCGAGCGCGGCGACGCGTACGGCTTCCAGCGCCTGGCCATCGGCGGCGGCGTCGATGGCGGCGGTGATTTCAGCTTCGAGTTGGGCGGTCATGACGGGCTCGTCTAAGGGAACGGACGGGACGCGTGAAGAGGGCAGCAAAAAGCCCTCCGGCGGTTCTCACCGGAGGGCTTCTCGAATGCTCAGTTAAGTCGTCGGACTCAAATGGCCTCAAGCCAGCGCGGTGCGAACCTTGTCGGCGATGGCCTTGAACCCGACCGGATCGTTGCCCGCGATGTCCGAGAGGACTTTGCGGTCGATTTCGATCCCGGCCTTATCAAGGCCGTAGATAAACTGGGAATAGGTGAAGCCTTCGAGGCGGGCCGCAGCGTTGATGCGCTGGATCCACAGCGAGCGGAAGTTACGCTTCCGGACCTTGCGGTCGCGGTAGGCGTACTGCCCGGCCTTGTCCACAGCGGCCTTGGCCGTGCGGATGGTGTTCTTGCGGCGGCCATAGAAACCCTTGGCCTGCTCGAGAACTTTTTTGTGCTTGGCGTGGGCGGTTACGCCCCGTTTGACGCGAGCCATGTGTCAGTTCTCCTTAGAGGCCGTAGGGGAGCCAAAGCTTGACGATCTTCGTATCAGCTTCGCTCATCACCTTGGTGCCGCGGTTCTGACGGATGTACTTCGCGCTGTGGTTGATCAAGCGGTGACGCTTGCCCGCCACGCCGGCTTTCAGCTTGCCGGTCGCAGTCAATTTGAAGCGTTTCTTAACGCCTGACTTGGTCTTCAGTTTGGGCATTTCTCTTACGGAGCGCTAACCCCGTCCTCTGGCGTATTGACGAGTCGCCCTGGCATGCCTTTGGCCAGACGACTCCGAAGAGCGGGGCGTTTACGTGAAAGGGCGAAGGAAGGCAAGGGCTTGAGTCCGCGCTGCGGCGACTCCGGCCCTGGCGCTATAGGGGTTTGGACAGGGCTGGAGCGAAGCTGCGATGACCACCACGTCTGCACGGCAAGCCAAGTCTCAGCGGCGCTCCAGCATGCTGGCCGCTTTCAAGGCGCGGCCGCGGCTATTGTTGTCGGTGCTCGCCGGCGTCTGCGTCTGGGCGCTGTGCCTGGTGTTGCCGACCGACCTCAGCATTGTGACCTCGGCGATCCTGGCGTGGGATGCGACCTGCTTGACCTTCATCGTCGCGGCCATCCACATGATGTGGCGGGCTGACGTCGGCCAGATCCGCGCGACCGCGGCCACGCAGGACCAGGGGCAGGGGGTGATCCTGGCGCTGGTGATCACCGCTGCAGCGGCCAGCATATGGGTGATCGCCGCTGAGCTCTCGGCCGCCAAGGCTGATCAGGGCCTGATCCGGGCGTTGCGGGTCGCCTTGGTGTTCGCAACCGTCGCCGCCTCGTGGTTCACGGTGCAGCTGATCTTCGCCCTGCACTATGCGCACGAGTACTACGCGCCTGACGACGACGGTCCCAACGATGCGCAGGGCTTGCTGTTTCCTGGCGGCGAGCCCCCTGACTACTGGGATTTCGTGCACTTCTCGGTGATTATCGGGGTGGCTAGCCAGACCGCCGACATCGCCTTCACCTCCAAGCCGCTCCGCCGTATCGGCACGCTGCACGGACTGGTCGCCTTCATCTTCAACACCGTGGTGCTGGCGTTGACGATCAACCTGCTGGCGTCGTTGTTCTAGGTCCGCCGGGGCAGCAGCTTCATGACCTGAAACGCCATGACCAGGGCCGGCAGGATCAGGAAGGCGCCCAGCGCGAACGGCGCGCCGGGCGACACCAGGGAAAACAGCTGACCCGCATAGATCGGGCCGCCGATCCGGGCGAGCGCGTTGTTGGACATGTTCAGGCCCAGCATCTCTCCCTGCCGGTCCGGCGGGGTGGAGAGCGAGATCAGCGCCACCAGGTTCGGGAAGCAGATCGACTGGCCAAAGCCGACGATGGCCAGGCCAAGGACCGCCATCGGCCAGACCTGCGATGAGAACTGAACCAGCATGCCGATGCACATCAGGGTCAGTCCAGCGATCAGGACGCGGGGCTCGCCGAAGCGGCGGACCAGGGCGCCGGTGCCGATGCCCTGGGCGAAGGCCCCGATCACACCGATGACCACGAAGGCGAAGCCGATCTCGCGCGGGCCCCAGCCGAACTTGGCTTCGGTCCAAAGGCCGTAGGTCGCCTCGATTCCGGCGAAACCGGAGACGATCACGAAGCCGATGATCATGATCCGCGAGATGATCGGATGGGCGATGGCGTCGCGCAGGGCCGGCGGCCGCCCCTTGGGGCGGGCCTCGCCGGTGGGCGGCCGGGTCTCGCGCACGAACAGCGCCACGCAGACCGCTGAGGTCAGGCCGAAGGCGGCGGCCGCGAAGAGCGGGATGTGGAAGCCGATCGGGCCGAGCTCGGGGTGGGCCAGCAGGCCGCCCAGCGCCGGGCCGGTCATGAAGCCCAGGGAGAACGCCGAGCCCATCACCCCCATTCGCCCGGCGCGCTTGTCGGGCGGGGTGATGTCGGCCATGCAGCCTTGCAGGGTCGAGATATTGCCGGCGAAGAAGCCTCCGGCGAAACGCGCGACAAAGGCCAGCCAGATGTTCGGCGCGAAGGCCAGCGCCACGTAGCAGAGCGCGGCGACGGCGATGGTGACGATCAGCACCGGCCGACGGCCGACCCGGTCCGACAGCCGGCCCCAAAATGGCTCGCCCAGGAACTGGCCGAATGAGAACATCGAGAACAACAGCGCGATTTGCCAGGCGGGGGCGTTCAGCGCCTTGCCGAAGAACGGCAACAGCGGAATCACCAGGCCAAAACCGGCGATATTCAGGAAGATCACCGACAGCAGGATGACCAGCGCGCGCTTGTCGTCGTGCGGCGCCGGGGCTCCCGCCGAGGGGCTCATGGCGGGGGCGCCGATGTCTTCTCAGCCGCGAGCTGGGCGGCTGCGCGGCGACTGGCCGCCAGGGCCAGGAAGATGGCCGGCGCGACCACCAGGGCCCCCATGATGAAGGGGCCGTCCAGCAGCACGGGGAAGATCAGCCCCGCGCAGAACGGGCCTATGACCCGCGCCAAGGCGCCGGTGGCGTTGTTGAGTCCGAGGATCTGTCCCTGGCGATAGGGGTCGGCGGTCTGCGAGATCATCGCGCTGACGTTCGGCCACGCCACCGATTGCCCGATCGCCGTCAGGCACATCAGGGCGATGGTGACCCCGCCGCCGGGCGATAGGGTCTGTCCGGCCGCCGCGACCACAGTCAGGCCCATGCCGATGGCCAGCATTCTCCCGGCGCCGTAGGTCTCGGACAGCCGTCCGGTCAGGAAGGTCTGGGTCAGAGCCGCCGCGGCGCCTGTGAAGGCGAAGCAGACCCCGATCTCACGCGGACCCCAGCCGAACTTGGCCTGCGACCACAGGCCGAAGGTCGACTCGATGCCGGTGAAGGCGAAGCCGACCAGGAAGGTCAGCAGCATCAAGCGGCCGATCACCGGGTGGCTCACGGCGTCGCTGATCGCGGCCCAGCGGCTGGGGCGATGGGTGATCGCCTGATCGCGGACGCGGCTCTCCTTGATGAAGACGGCGATGGCCACGACGCAGAGCGCCGCCAGGCCCGAGGCCATGAACAGCGGGATGCGGAAGCCGACCGGGCCGGCGTCGGGGTGGGCGAACAGCCCGCCGACCATGGGTCCGAAGATCAAGCCGACGTTCCAGGCCGCGCCTTGGTAGGACAGCAGGCGGGCGCGCTTCTCGGGCGGGGTGACGTCGGCGATGTAGCCTTGGACCACGGCGCCATTGCCGGCGGCCAGGCCGCCGACCAGGCGAATGGCGAAGGCGACCCAGATATTGGGGGCGAAGGCGAGGGCCAGATAGCAGAGGCAGTTGCCTGTGATGGTTGAGATGAGCAGCGGCTTGCGGCCGTACTTGTCCGACAGTCGCCCCCAGAAGGGCTCCCCAAAGAAAGCCCCGACCGAATAGGCCGAGAAGATCAACGCGATCTGCCATGCCGGGGCGTCGAACGATTTGGCATAGAAGGGAAGCAACGGAACGATGATCCCGAAGCCGAGCATATTGATGAAGATGACGGCGATCAGGGATGGCGCGGCCAGCGGGGACGGTGCGGCCCGCTGTGGCGCGGTATCGGACATGCGAACGCTGTTAAGCGGAGCTGCGTTGCGCCGCAAGTCCGAGTGCGGGGGTAGGTTGTTCTTCGCTGCAAAACTGCGGCTGGAACGCCTCACCTGCCATACCGAACAAATGAAAACGGCCGCCCCGGAAGGGCGGCCGTTTCACAATCTCGATGTGATCGAAGCCTAGCGCGGCGCCAGGATCATGATCATCTGGCGGCCTTCCATGCGGGGCTCGTACTCAACCTTCGCCACCGGATCGAAGTCGGCCTTAACCTGCTGCAGCAGCTTCATGCCCAGCTCCGGGTGAGCCAGTTCGCGTCCGCGGAAGCGCAGGGTGACCTTCACCTTGTCGCCTTCTTCGAAGAAGCGATGCATCGCCTTGGCTTTGACGTCGTAGTCGTGGGTGTCGATATTCGGGCGGAGTTTGATCTCCTTGATCTCGACGACCTTCTGCCGCTTGCGCGCTTCGTTCTTCTTCTTCTGCTCCTGGAACTTGAACTTGCCGTAGTCCAGGATCTTGCAGACGGGCGGATCAGCGTTGGGCACGATCTCAACGAGATCGAGACCAGCTTCCGCAGCGGCCTCCATGGCCGACGAAGTCGGCATCACGCCCTGCTTCTCACCGTGTTGATCGATGAGCAGAACCTTGGGAACGCGAATGTCTTCATTGATGCGCGGTCCGTCTTTGACGGGCGGCGCCTGCATCGGGCGGCGAATAGGCTTTCGCTCCTAGAGCTGTTGTAACGGGAACGACCGGCAGCGCAGAGGCTCCGGTCGTCAAAGCATATATGACGAAGGCGGCGCCTAGTATCAAGCGGCGCTGCAAGTTCGTCGATGGTATCGCCGTTAAGCGGCCGGGAGAAGCGCGTTCGCAGCCTGCAGGACCGCCGAGACCGGCAGCTCGGCAAGGTTGTCGGCTTTCAGCACCGTCACGTGACCGCGCGGCGCGGCCAGTTTGGGATCCGAGGCGTTGGAGAACATCACCACGGTCGGGGCGCCGGTGGCGGCCGCCAGGTGCAGCGGTCCGGTGTCGTTGCCGACCACCAGGGCGGCCTTGGCGCCCAGCATCGCCACCTTGGCGAAGTCGGTGCGGCCGGTGAGGTCTCGGGCTTGGCCCACATATCGCTGGATCTGGCGGGCCAGGGCGCTCTCCTGGAGCCCCCCGATGATGACGATGTCGTAGCCGCGCTCGGACAGCATCTTGCCGAGCTGGCCATAGCGTTCAGCAGGCCAGCGTTTGTCGAGCCGATGGGCCGACCCGCCGGGAATGAACAGGGCATACGGTCGTGGCCTGACCCCGCCGGGCACAGGGCGCACTTGCGAAGGCTTGGGCAGGACCCAGGAAAGGTCGGGGCCAGGCGCACTGCCGGGCTCGGTCGGGGCGTCCGGCCAGATGCCCGCATATTTCAGCTGGTCGGCCTGGCGCTCGAGGGTGTGCATATGATTGCGGTTGGGATTCTTGTGCGGCAAGGCGCAGCCGGCGGCGATCCCCGACCACTCCGGCGGAAACGGCGCCAGCATGTGGAAGATCCGCGCCGATTGGGCCGAGGTCTGCAGGTCGTAGACCCGGTCGTAGCGAGCGGCCTTGAGCCGCTTGCGCAGCGCCATCCATTCGCCCAGCCCGCTCGGCCGTCCGTCGGTCTCGACGGCGTTGAAGTAGGGGCAGGCCTTGGCCAGGCCCTCGAACGGCGGCGTGGTCAGGAGGGTGATATGCGCCCGCTTGTGCACCTGGCGGATCTTCTTCATCGCCGCCAGGGCCAGGACGAAGTCGCCCAGGGCCGAGAGCTTGATGACCAGGATCTTTTTGATCTCGCGGGCCATCAGGCGTTGAACCCCGAACGGCGAGCGGCCAGCACCTGGGCGTAGGCGGCCAAGGTGGCCTCGCACATGGCGTCGACCGAGTAGAGGCGGCGGGCGCGGTTGGCGGCGGCTTGTCCCATGGCGGCGAGCCGGGGCGGGCCCATGTCGATCGCCTTGGTCATGGCCTGGGCCCAGGCTGCGGGGTCCCCGACCTTCACCAACCAGCCGGTTTCTCCGGACACCACGGTCTCGGTGGTGCCGCCGTGATCGGACGCCAGCACGGGCTTGCCCATGACCTGAGGCTCGACGGCGGTGCGGCCGAAGGATTCCGGCTTGGTGGTGGGCAGCATGGCGATGTCGCAGATCTGGTAGGCGGCCGGCATGTCGTCGCAATGGCCGACGATGCGGATCTGGTCGGTGAGCCCGGCCTGTGTGATCGCGTTCTCGACCTCGTGCCGATATTCGGTGCGGCCCTGATCGTCGCCGGCGAAGATGATCAGAAAATCGTCGCGGCCCTCGGCCTTCATCCGGCGGGCGGCCTCGACGATCAGCAGGTGGCCCTTGATGCGGGTCAGGCGTCCGGCCAGCAGCAGCTTGGTGCGGCGGTCGCGCACATCGAGCCGCCAGGCTTCGCGCAGGGCCTGGACGCGCTCTGGCGTCACCCAGCTCGGATTGAAGCGTTCCAGATCGACGCCACGCGGGATCGACACGATCTTGGCGGGGTCCAGATGATGTTCGGCCAGGACGTGATCGCGCGTGTAGTCGGAATTGGCGATCACCAGATCGCCCCGCGTCATCACCGCGTTGTACCAGCGCTTCAGCTGGCTCTTGGCGTTGTAGACCCCGTGATAGGTCGCCACGAACGGCGTTCCGGTCACTTGGGCGGCCCACAGCGCCGAGAAGGCGGGGGCGCGGCTGCGGGCGTGAACGATGGAGACCTTCTCGCGCCGGATCAGGTCGACCAGCCGGGCGGCGTTGCCCAGCATCACCAACGGGTTTTTGGTCTGCACCGGCATTTGAGCCAGACGCGCGCCATCGGCCTCCAGCCTTGCAGCCATGCGACCGCCGCGGGTGGCGACCAGCGCCTTGCCGCCGATGCGCACGACCGCGTGGGCCACGTCTATCGTGGTCTGTTCAGCCCCGCCGGTTTCAAGCTCGGGCACGACCTGGAGTAGGGTGAAGTCTGGGGGAAGCGTCACGCCATTCTGCATAGCGCAAGCCTCGGTTTGGTAAACCCCGATGGCGTGCTGACGATGTCACATCCTCGCGTTATGAGGGCGGTCATGGGCGAGATAGCAGGATTATTGACGCGGCCTGACGGCGCCAGCATCGCTTGGCGGCATGTGGCCGGCGCTGGACCTACCGTGGTTTGGCTAGGCGGGTTCAGGTCGGACATGGCCGGGACGAAGGCGCAAGCTCTGGCCGATTGGGCGCTGGCGAGCGGCCGCGCCTATGTCCGCTTCGACTATTTCGGGCACGGAGAATCCAGCGGCGACTTCGCGGACGGAACGATCACCCGCTGGCGCGAGGACGCCTTGGCGGTCTTGGACGAACTGGTCGATGGTCAGGCCGTGCTGGTCGGGTCGTCCATGGGCGGATGGATTTCGTGCCTGGTGGCCGCCGCGGTCCCGGAGCGTATCAAGGCGCTGGTGCTGATCGCGCCGGCTCCTGATTTCACCGAAAAGCTGATGGCGCCGGAGATGACGCAGGCTGATCGCATTGAGATGGCCCAGACCGGCGTGTGGTTGCGGCCGTCCGACTATGGCGAGCCCTATCCGATCACCCGCGAATTGCTGGAGGACGGCGCGCGCTGGTCCATCCTGCCCGAACCGGTGAACGTCCACGCGCCGGTGCGCATACTTCAGGGCGGCGCCGATCCCGACGTGCCTTGGCGTCACGCCCTTGAACTGGCCCAGGCGCTGCGAAGCCAGGACGTCGTGTTCAGCCTGATCAAGGATGGCGACCACCGGCTGTCGCGACCACAGGACATCGCGCGCCTGATTGAGGCCCTCGACGAGGTGATCGCCGGTCCCGCATGACGCCGGAGCCCATGCCCACCTTCTGGGAGGCGGCGCGGGTCTGGGCGCGGATCGGGGCGTTGAGTTTCGGCGGCCCGGCCGGCCAGATCGCCTTGATGCACCGGATGCTGGTCGAGGAGCGCCGCTGGATCGGAGAGCGCCGGTTCCTGCACGCGCTCAACTATTGCATGCTCTTGCCGGGCCCCGAGGCGCAGCAACTGGCCATCTACATCGGCTGGCTGATGCATCGGACGGCGGGCGGGCTGGTGGCGGGGCTGCTCTTCGTCCTGCCCGGCGCGATGGTCATGCTCGCCCTCAGCATCGCCTACGTCCTTTTTGGAACCACGCCGCTCGTCGCGGCCCTGTTCCTGGGCGTGAAGTCGGCGGTGCTGGCGGTGGTGGTCGAGGCCGTGTTGCGGGTCGGGCGGCGCGCGCTGAAGACCCGGGCGGCCGTGGTCATCGCGGTGACCGCCTTCGTAAGCCTCTATGTGCTGAACATTCCATTTCCGGTGATTGTCCTGGCGGCCGGCCTGCTCGGCTGGTTCGCGCCGCATCTCGTTGCGGCGCCGACAAGCAGCGAAGGCGAAGAAGACACCCCCGGCCTGATGGATCAGATCATCGCGGTGGGTGGGGCAAGCCACCTGGAACCATCGCGGGGCCGCGCCCTGCGAGTGCTGGCGGTCTGGTTGCCGATCTGGCTGGCGCCGTTTGTCATCCTCTATCTGGTGTTCGGCGAGGCCAGCGTCTGGACGAAGCTGGCCGGGTTCTTCTCGACCATGGGGGCGGTGACGTTCGGCGGCGCCTACGCCGTGCTGACCTATGTCGCCCAGGCCGCCGTCGACGGGTTCGGCTGGCTGCGGCCCGGCGAGATGGCGGACGGGCTGGGCCTGGCCGAGACGACGCCCGGGCCACTGATCCTGGTGCTGCAGTTTGTTGGCTTCCTGGCGGCCTATCGCGAGGCGTCAGGCCTGCATCCACTGTTGGCCGGCGCGCTTGGGGCCTTGCTGACCACCTGGGTCACCTTCGCGCCGTGCTTCCTCTGGATCTTCCTGGGCGCGCCCTATGTCGAGGCGCTGCGCGGTCATCGGGCCGCCGCCTCGGCCCTGGCCGCGATCACTGCGGCGGTCGTCGGGGTGATCGCCAACCTGGCCCTATGGTTCGGGCTGCATGTGCTGTTCACCGACGTCGGCAGGGTCACCATCATGGGCGTCGGGCCCGACGTGCCGAACCTGCTCAGCCTGGATTGGCGGCCGGCGATCCTCACTCTTGCGGCGATGATCGCGATGTTGCGGTTCAAGGTCGGCATGGGGCCGACGCTTCTCGCCTGCGCGATCGGCGGCCTGGCGCTGAGTTACCTGACCTGATCGGCGGCTAGGATCGCGGCCAAGCCCTCGCGATAGGTCGGGTAGGCGGGCTTCCAACCAAGCTCGGCTTTCGCGCGCGCGTTCGCGACGCGCTTGGTCTCGGCGTAGAAGCGTCTGGCCTGCGGCGACAGGGCGTCCAGGTTCAGCATTTCCTCAGGCGGGGCGGGCAGGCCGATCAGGCCGGCGGCATGGGCGATCACCGTGCTGTTGGCCGCCGGCTCGTCGTCGCAGAGGTTGTAGATCCCGCCAGCGCGCGGCTTGGCGATCGACGCCTCCAATCCCGCCGCCAGGTCATCGACATGGATGCGGCTGAAGACCTGCCCGGGGGTGGTGATGCGGCGGGCCCGGCCTTCGCGCAGGCGCTCGAAGGCCGATCGGCCAGGACCGTAAATTCCGGGGAGGCGATGGACCGTGACGGTCAGGCCCATCCCGCGGCCCACCTCCAGCCAGTCGCGCTCAGCGGCGACGCGGCGCGCTCCCTCCGGCGATTGGGCGGCGAGGCGGCTCTCCTCGAACACCCACCCGCCACGGCGGTCGCCATAGACTCCGGTGGTGGACAGGTAGCCGATCCAGTCAGGAAAGGCGCCGGCCGTGGCCAGGGCTGGAACCAGGACCTGCAGCGCCGGGCAGCCTTCGGGCCCCGGCGGGGTGGTGATGAGGATCGCCTGGGTGTCGGTTAGGCGGGCGGCGATCCCCTGCTTGTCCAGGGCGGGCACGGGATCGACGCCATCGGCGGTCATTTGCGCGGCGCTGGCCTCATCGCGATAGGTGGCCGAGATGCGCCAGCCCTTGGCCATCAACCGCCTCGCCAGGGCGCGCCCGGCGAAGCCGTAACCGTAGACGAAGAGGCGCATGAGCGTTCCTAGAGCAAGTCCTTGATCGCCGCTCGGGCGGCGTCCGCGAACTCGGGGCGATCCAGTGCAAAGGCGATATTCGCCCTCAGAAGCCCGATCTTGTCACCGCAGTCATAGGTCGTCCCTTCGTACTCAAGGGCGTGGAAGTCCTGCGACTTCATCAACTCGATCATCGAGTCGGTAAGCTGGATCTCGCCGCCCGCGCCTTTGCCTTGACGCTCCAGCAACGGGAAGATCTCGGGTTGGAGGATGTAGCGCCCCGAGATGATCAGGTTGGAGGGCGCTGTCCCCTGGGCGGGCTTTTCGACCATTCCGGTCATGCGGCCGACGCGGCCGTCGCGCTCGTCGAGAGCAACGATCCCGTACTTGTGGGTCTCGCTGTCGGCGACGGCTTCGACCACCACGATATTGCCGCCGACCTTTTCATAGGCCGCCACGGTCTGGGCCAAGGCGGGCGTCTTCGCGGCCATCAGCATGTCGGGCAGGATCACCGCGAACGGCTCGTCGCCGATCAGGTCCCGGGCGCACCAGACCGCATGGCCCAGACCCAGGGGCGCCATCTGCCGCACGAAGCTCATCGAGCCCGGCGGCAGCAGGTCGCGCCGCACCTCGGCCAGGACGTCGGTCTTGCCCTTGGCTTCCAGCGCGCCCTCGATCTCGGGATTGCCGTCGAAATAGTCCTCGATGGCGCCCTGGCCGCGACTGGTGATGAAGATGAAGTGCTCAATACCCGCAGCGCGCGCTTCTTCGACCACATAGGACAGAATGGGGCGGTCGAAGACATTCAGAAGGTTCTTCGGGGTCGCGCGGGCGACGGGCAGGACGCGTGTCCCCAAACCCGCCACTGGCAGTACAGCTTTACGCACACGTTTGGTCATTCAGCCCTCCCGTTTCATCCCCGACTAGACGACGAGGGCTTTCGAATCCACCGTCACGCTCAGGAGATCTGACAAACGCCCTCGATTTGGCTGCTGAAGGGGTTTCCAGCCTAGATTGTGACCGGACAGCGGAACTCACGAGACCGTGAACGGTTCAGAATCTGTCACAGCTTTCTTAAGAGGGACCTTCCATGACCTTCCGCACCATGTCTGTGCTTGCGGTGTCTGCCGCCGCTGCGCTCACGCTCTCGGCCTGCAGCAAGCCGGCCGAGGCCCCCGCCGCCGACACAACGGCCGCAGCCGCTGCGGCCGCCGCCCCGACTGGCAGCATGATGACCACCGCGCCGGCCGATTCCATGACCGCGACCCCGCCGGCTACAGGGTCGATGGCCGCCAATCCGCCGCCGATGACCGGCTCGATGGCCGCGACCCCGCCGGTCAATGCGCCGGCTGACGCCACCGCGCCGACCACGGGGGCGGCGCCGCCAAACTAGGCGCTATTCTACGGTGACCGACTTCGCCAGATTGCGGGGCTGATCGACGTCCGCGCCCTTCTGGACGGCCACGTAGTAGGCCAGCAGCTGGATGGGCGCGGCGAAGACCAGCGGCGCGATGAGCGGATCGCAAGCCGGGGCGATGATCACCTTCACGCCCTCGGGCGCGCGACGGGCGCCTTCCTCGTCGGTGATCAGCAGGATCGGTCCGCCGCGCGCCATGACCTCGCTCATGTTCGACATGGTCTTTTCGAACAGCGTGTCGGACGGGGCGATGACGATCACTGGGGTCGCTTCGTCGATCAAGGCGATCGGGCCGTGCTTCAACTCGCCGGCGGCGTAGCCCTCGGCATGGATGTAGCTGATTTCCTTGAGCTTCAGCGCGCCTTCGAGCGCTAGAGCCGACATCGCGCCACGGCCGAAATAGAGCACGTCGCGAGCCTTGGCCAATTCCGGCGCCAGGGCGCGGATCGCCTCTTCGGCCTGGATGGACTCTGCGATCAGGCGGGGGGCTTCCAACAGGAGTTTGGAGAGCCGCGCCTCTTCGGCCGCGTCGATCTCGCCGCGTGCGGCGGCCGCCGCCACCGCCAGCGCCGCCAAGGCCGTGACCTGGGCGGTGAAGGCCTTGGTCGAGGCCACCCCGATTTCGGGGCCGGCGTGAGTTGGGAACAGGACGTCGGCCTCGCGGGCCATGGTGGACTGGTGGACATTGACCACAGCGGCGGTGGTCAGGCCTTGGGCCTTGCACCAGCGCAGCGCCGCCAGGGTGTCGGCGGTCTCCCCGGATTGCGAAACCACAATGGCCAGGGTGTTTGGCGTCACCGGCGGCTCCCGGTAGCGGAACTCCGAGGCGACATCGATGTCCACCGGCAGGCGCGCCAAGCTTTCGAACAGGTAGCGGCTGATCAGGCCCGCATAGTAGGCGGTGCCGCAGGCTACGATCTGGATGCGGTCAACCTTGGCGAAGTCTACGCCGCCCGGCGCGGTCGCCTTGCCGGAGACCGGATCGATATAGGCCGACAAGGTGTGCTGGCAGGCGTCCGGTTGGTCATGGATCTCTTTCTCCATGAAGTGCCGGTAATTGCCCTTCTCGACCAGCGCGGCCGAGGCCGGGACCACTTGCATCTTGCGTTCGACCGGCTGCCCGGCGTGATCGAAGATGCGGGCGGTGGTGTGATCGATGGCGACGTAATCGCCTTCTTCCAGATAGGCGATGCGGTTGGTGAACGGGCCGACCGCCAGGGCGTCGGAGCCGATGAACATCTCGCCGTCGCCAAAGCCGACCACCAGGGGGCTGCCGCGGCGGGCGCCCATGACCAGGCTCTCCTCGCCCTCGATCAGCACGGCGAGCGCATAGGCGCCGGTCAACCGGTCGAGGGTGGCCTTGAGCGCGGCCAGCGGTTCCAGGCCGGTGGCGATTTCCGAATCGAGCAGCTGAGCGATGACCTCGGTGTCGGTCTCGCTCTCGAACACCCGGCCGGCGGCTTCCAGCTCGTGGCGGAGTTCGGCGAAATTCTCGATGATGCCGTTGTGGACCAGCGTCACCTTGCCAGCCTGATGCGGGTGGGCGTTGGGAACCGAGGGCACGCCGTGGGTGGCCCAACGCGTGTGACCGATGCCGACGCTGGCAATCAATGGGGTTTGGGAGAGAACGTCTTCCAGGGCGCGGATTTTGCCCTTGGCCCGGCGGCGCTCAATCTTGCCGCCGACCACCCCGGCGATGCCCGCGCTGTCATAGCCGCGGTATTCCAGCCGCCTTAGGCTCTCGATCAACCGATCCTGGACCGGGGCCGTTCCGACGATGCCGATGATGCCGCACATGACCCGGAGTTCCTTTTGGCGCAGGAAGACGTGATAATCCTGAGCCGCCTTTAGCATTCGCAAACGCGGCGTCGACTAAATCTGAGTTTCGTATCGTTTCGAGAACCCGAATGACCAAGCGCGCCTATTTCGGAACTGACGGCATCCGTGGCCAGGCCAATAGCCATCCGATGACTGCCGAGGTGGCCCTGCGGGTCGGACTGGCGGCGGGTAAACTGTTCATGTCCCAGGACGAGCGCCGGCACATGGTGGTCATCGGGAAGGACACGCGGCTATCGGGCTATATGGTCGAGCCGGCGCTTGTCGCGGGCTTCGCCAGCGTCGGCATGGACGTGCGCCTGCTGGGGCCGATGCCGACCCCTGGCGTGGCGATGATGACGCGCTCGCTGCGCGCCGACCTGGGCGTGATGATCTCCGCCTCGCACAACGCCTATGTGGATAACGGCATCAAGCTGTTCGGCCCTGACGGCTACAAGCTCTCGGACGCGCGTGAACTGGAGATCGAGGCGCTGATGGACCAGGGTCTGGCCGATGGTCTGGCGGTGCCGACCATGCTCGGCCGGGTGGCGCGCGTTGACGATTCCCAGGCGCGCTATGTGGAGATCGCCAAGGCGACGTTCCCACGGCGCCTCAGCCTGGCCGGCCTACGGGTGGTCATCGATTGCGCGAACGGCGCCGCCTACAAGGTCGCGCCGGTGGTGCTCTATGAGCTGGGCGCCGAAGTCATCAAGATCGGCGTCGATCCGGACGGCACCAATATCAACGAGGAATGCGGCTCCACCCATCCCGAGGCCATGGCCCGGGCGGTGAAGGAGTATCGCGCCGACCTCGGGATCGCGCTGGACGGCGATGCCGACCGATTGCTGATCTGCGATGAGAAGGGCCACGTGGTCGACGGCGACCAGATCATGGCGATCATCGCCGACGCCTGGTCGCGCAACAATCAGCTAACGGGCGGCGGGGTGGTGGCGACCGTCATGTCGAACCTCGGCCTGGAGCGGTTCCTGGCCGCCCGCGATCTGAAGCTGGAGCGCACCAAGGTCGGCGACCGCTACGTCATGGCCCGCATGCGCGAGGGCGGATTCAATCTTGGCGGCGAACAGTCGGGGCACATGATCATGTCCGACTACTCGACCACCGGCGATGGCCTGCTGGCGGCCTTGCAGGTGTTGGCGGTCCTGAAGGATTCCGGCCAGCCGATGAGCTTGCTGGCCCGCCAGTTCGATCCGGTGCCGCAACTGCTGGAAAATGTGCGGTTCGCCGGCGGCAAGCCGCTGGAAACCGAACAGGTCAAGGGCGCGATCGCCGAGGCTGAGCACCGTCTGAACGGGACGGGCCGCATCGTGGTCCGTGCTTCGGGCACCGAACCGCTGATCCGGGTCATGGCCGAGGGCGATGACGAGAAGCTTGTCAGCCAAGTGGTCAAGGACATCGTCGGGGCAGTCAAGAAAGCGGCGGCCTAGACGTCATGGAGCAGCTTGAGGATTTCATTCGCGGGCTGCCCAAGGCCGAACTCCACCTGCACATCGAGGGCAGTCTCGAACCCGAGCAGATGTTCGAGTTCGCGCGCCGCAACGGGGTCGAACTGCCTTTCGCAAACGTCGAGGCCGTGCGCGCGGCCTATGCGTTCTCAAACCTGCAGGACTTTCTCGACATCTACTATCAGGGCGCGCGGGTGCTGCTGGCGCAGCAGGATTTCCACGACCTGGCCATGGCCTATTTCCGGCGCATCGCTGGCGACGGCGCGCGCCATGCGGAGATCTTCTTCGATCCCCAGACCCATACCGAACGTGGCGTGCCATTCGCCGTGGTGGCCGACGGCTTGTTGGCCGGCATGGCGCAGGCTGAAGTGGAGTTGGGCGTCTCGTCCAAGCTGATCCTCTGCTTCCTGCGCCATCTGTCGGAGGATGACGCTTTCGAGACCTTGAAGCAGGCCGAGCCCTATCTGGACCGTATCGTGGGCGTAGGGCTGGATTCCTCTGAGGTGGGCCATCCGCCGGCCAAGTTCGCTCGAGTCTTCGCCGCCGCCCGCGCCAAGGGCCTGAAGACTGTCGCCCACGCCGGCGAGGAAGGGCCGCCAGACTATGTCTATCAGGCGCTGGACCTGCTGGAGGTCGACCGCATCGACCACGGCAACCGAGCGCTTGAGGACGACGCCCTGACCGAACGGCTGGCGCGCGAAGGGATGACGCTCACCGTCTGCCCGCTCTCGAATCTGAAGCTCTGCGTAGTCGATGACCTGGCCGCACACCCGCTGAAGACGATGTTGGGATTGGGTCTGCGCGCGACCATCAACTCCGACGATCCGGCCTATTTCGGCGGCTATCTGGGCCCGAACTGGACCCGAACGGCGCAGGCGCTCGGCCTCAGCCGCGATGAACTCGTGACGCTGGCACGCAACAGCTTCACCGGTTCGTTCCTAGCGCCCGATGAAATCGCAGCGCACCTGGAGGAAATCGAGCGGTACGTCGCCAGTTCCACCTAGCTCTCCCCTCGTCGCTTAGGCCTCCAGCGCCAGCAGGGCGAAGGTCGCGAGCCAATGCTCGCCCATATAGTCGCCGGCCACATGTTCCAGGCCGGCGGCCAGATGTTCATCGGCGCTGGCGAGAGCTACGGGCCGCGCCGGATCGTTGAGCGCCAGCGTCTCGGCGATCGAGCGCCAGCACCATGCACGGCTGAGGTTGAGGCCGTCGAGATGGGCGATCTTCCCGTCACTGCGATCACTGACGCTGGCCGGGGTGAACAGGCTGGATGGTTGCCGGGCGGCGGCCTGCGGCAGGAAGCGCGCGAACCACAGTCTGAAGTCGGCGGCAGGCAGCACCCGGCGCAGGCACTCGGCTTCGACCAGGGTCGGCGAGAGAAAGTCATCACCGCTCGGCTCCCAGGCGACAGCGCCGGCGTCGGCCAGATACCAGCCCTTGGCGGTGGTCTCGATCAGCCGCGCCAGATCGATGTCTCCGACCTCGGCCGCATATTCGCTGGCGAGCGCCAGGGCGAAGGCGGTGCTGTAGTGCGTGCCGGTCCTAATCGGATAGGTCGCCTTGGGCAGGAAGGCCTTGAAGCGGTCGGCGAAGGCCTGGGCGAGAGGCCGGATGGCCCCCGCCCAGGCTGGGTTATCTTGCCGTTCCAGCTCGGCTCCCAGCATCAGCAGCCAGGCCCAGCCATAGGGGCGCTCGAAGCCGCCGCTGGCTGGACGCGCGAGATAGGCCAGTTCGCCCGCCGCCTTGTCTGGCGTCAGGTTGGCGTCGAACAAGGCGCGGATATGCGCAGCCTCGGGGCTTTGGGGGAACCGCCGCAATAGGCGGGCCAGCAGCCAGTAGCCGTGGACGCACGAGTGCCAGTCGAAACTGCCGTGGAAGATGGGGTGCAGGACGCGCGGGGGCAGGACATCCTCGTCCCCGCTCATCACGTGGTCGAGCTTGTAGGGATAGGGCTTGGTCACGTGGCCCAGCGCCAAGCGCGCGAACTTGCCGGCGAGGTCTGGGGTGAGCTCAGAAACGGAAGACGAGGACATACATCAGCGCCGTGTTGGCCAGGAGAAGAAGGATGGCGGTGGGGATTTGAGCCCGGATGACTCCGTTGCGGTCTTTCAGTTCCAGCAGGGCGGCGGGCACGATGTTGAAGTTGGCCGCCATCGGCGTCATCAGCGTGCCGCAGAAGCCTGAGAGCATGCCGATCGCGCCCATGATGGCTGGATCGCCGCCGAAGTGCAGGACGATGAGCGGCAAACCGATGCCGGCGGTCATGACCGGGAAGGCTGCGAAAGCGTTCCCCATGATCATCGTGAAGATGGCCATGCCAAAGGTGTAGGCGACGACGGCGGCGAGCTGGCTGCCGCTCGGCAACCAGTCGCTGGCGATCTGGCCGATAGCCGTTCCTACGCCGGCGGCGGCGAACACCGCGCCCAGGGCGGCCAGCATTTGCGGCAGGACTGCGGCCCACCCGACGGTATCCAATAGGCGGCGCCCCTCCTGCAGCGGCGTGATCGGCTTGGCGCGCAGCATCGGCATGGCGATGGCCAACGCCACGAAGACCCCGAGGATGAGCGACACCAGCGTCGCTTGTTTTGGGTCGACCAGTCCGGCCAGTTCCGGGCGCTTGAAGAGAAAGGTGCCGGTCAGAGCCGTGATCGGGATGGCGAGCGCCGGCAGGAAGAGTCTGTTGCCAAGGTGAAGGGCGCTCTCACGGCGTTCCTCCGGACCGGTGGTGGCGGGGCGGCCAAGACCGAGGCCGCCGAACCCGGCGGTCAGCACCATGGCGATCACCACGAGGCCGTTGGCGAAGTCGGGGAGGTGTGAGCCGAACAGGAAGCTGACCGCAAACAGGCCCCAGAAGGCGGTGTTTTTCCAGCGCTTCGGATTGCTGGCGTCGCGTGCGCTCAGCACCGAGATGGCGGCGAAGAAGGCGCCGCCGATGACGTAGAGGACCTCCAGCCCGATCATCGCGCGCTCAGGGTGCGGGCCAGGCGGCGGTCCAGCAGCATCAGCCGGGTTCCGTGGATGGCCAGCGCGCAGAATGCCGTGGGGATGGCCCAGACCGAAAGCTGCAGTGGTTCGACCAGGATGCCGTTCTGCTCAAGGAACCCCTTGATCAGCAGGATGGAGGCGATGGCGATGAAAATATCCTCGCCGAAGAACAAGGCGATGTTGTCGACGGCTGCGGTGTGGGCGCGGATCGATTGGCGGGTGTCGTCGTCCAGCGGGCCATGGTGGGTTTCGGCCGCGGCCTCGGCCATCGGCGCGATCAACGGCCGAACCATCTGGGCGTGCCCCCCCAGCGAGGTCAGGCCAAGCGCGGCGGTCGCCTGACGCAATATGAAGTAGAGCAGCAACAGTCGGCCGGTGGTTGCCGCTCGAATTTGGCCGATCAGGGTCTTGGCGCGTTCCTGCAGTCCGGCGCGTTCGAGCAGCCCGATGACCGGCAGCACCACCCAGACCACGCTGACATAGCGATTCTCCTGGAACGCCTTTCCGAAGGTCTCGATGACCTGGACGGGGCCCATGCCGCCCGCGACGCCGGTGACGAGGGCGGCGACGGTGACGACCAGGAGGGGGTTCATGCGGGCCATGAAACCCACGACAACGATGACAATGCCGATCAGTGACAGCACGTGACGGGCCCCTCCGTCCCCGACGCGCAAGGCCTGCGCGGAGCACTGACTCTAGCTGTATGGGCGGGCTCCGCAATTGCGGAGATAGGGGTGCGAGGGCCCCGCCGCAGGCTTAGGCAAGGTTTCGCGAAGGAGAGGGATCGTTCCTCAACTTCATGCGTATTTGAAGTTGAGGCAGGACTATCCACGAGGGTTAATTCGTGTCAGCCTCATTGCTTCTCCACCGCTCGACCGGTGGGGAGCAAAAAGGTACTGGGAGCGAAACATGCCAAGAAACGTCACCGCTGGGGGTGCGTCGCGAGGAGCCGTGCGAGGTCTGACCTCGATTGCTTGCCTTGCCTTTGTCGCCGCCCTTGCGCTGGCCTTCTGGGCCGGTGCTCTCTGGATCGGCAATACGCTCATTCATTTGCTGTCGAGCTGAGCGCGTCGCGCCAGCCTGATGAGATCAGGCTGGCTCGTTAGCCCACGCGAGCCTAGGCCCGACCGATCGAGGCGTATT
>JAESFP010000086.1_pt1 | contig 134399 bp, 149 predicted proteins | sample 9266181 | NCBI WGS metagenome assembly JAESFP01 (sample SAMN14502547, study PRJNA617102) | algae metagenome | isolation source: Pegethrix bostrychoides GSE-TBD4-15B and co-occurring heterotrophs from... | place: USA: Grand Staircase-escalante National Monument, Utah | collected 2006-08-15 | reverse complement strand
CGCCGTTCACCTTCTCCAGCGCCTGGTAGATCGGCACCGTGCCGATCGGCACCGGGCTGTTGCGGATGATCCAGTCGCGGATGTTGTGGATGTTGCGGCCGGTCGACAGGTCCATGACCGTGTCGGCGCCCCAACGGGTCGACCAGACCATCTTGTCGACCTCGTCGGCGACAGTCGACAGCACCGCCGAATTGCCGATGTTGGCGTTGATCTTGACCAGGAAGTTGCGGCCGATCGCCATCGGCTCCAGCTCGGTGTGGTTGATGTTGGCCGGGATGATCGCTCGGCCGCGAGCCACCTCGTCGCGCACGAACTCGGGGGTCACGAAGTCGGGGATCGAGGCCCCGAAGTCCTCGCCGTCGCGGATCGCACCGTCATTCTCCTGACGACGCAGGTTCTCGCGGATGGCGACATATTCCATCTCAGGCGTGATGATGCCGCGGCGGGCGTATTCAAGCTGAGTCACCGCCGCGCCGGCCTTGGCCCGGTAGATGCGGCGCGGAGCGCTGAACTGCGGCGCCAGATGCTCACCCTTAGCGAAGCCGTTGTCCTCGGGCTTCACCTCGCGCGGGTTCTCGACGATCTCAACGTCGCCGCGCGACACAACCCAAGGCTCGCGCGTGCGATCCAGGCCCTTGTCGATGTCGATCTTCACATTGGGATCGGTATAGGGGCCGGACGGATCATAGATCGTCACCGGCGGCTCATTGGCCGAGGGGTGCACCGACACTTCGCGGAACGGCACGCGGATGTCGGGCCACAGCACGCCCGGTTGATAGACCTTACGCGAACCCGGACGTTCGCCGGTCGGAATGGCGTCTTTGATGGGCGTCTGGATATTCACCGGCACGGCTCCTCTAGGCCAAAAGGCTATGCCGGCGAACGGGAATCCGGGCGCAGAACCGCACCCGAAACGCCTTCCCTTCGCCGGCATGACCCGGATCAGGTTCTACGGGTCGCGGGCTCACCCGCCTCTCAGCCGCCTATGCGCGGCCCCCCGAGGACAAGCCCGACTCTTAGGCGTGAATGAAGCCGATGGAAAGCGCCGCCATCCGGTCTCAAAATGCGCGCATAGTCCGGCGCATCAGGAGAACCGCCATGAAACGCCTGCTTGTCATGACCTCGGCCTTCGCCCTCGCCGCCAGCGCCCTCCCGGCCCTGGCCGCAGATCAGGCCAAGCCCGAAACCGGCTCGCAATGCTTCCGCATGAGCCAGATCCGCAACCACACCAAGGCCGACGACCAAACCCTCTACTTCAGCGTCGGCTCACGCGACGTCTATCGCCTGGATATGTCCGGCGCCTGCCTGGCCGGGACGAGTTCCAGCGACCCGTTGATCCTGGAGACCGTCGGCGGGACCGACCTCATTTGCCGTCCCATCGACCTCAGCCTCAAGGTCAAGCTGGGCAATGTCGGCGTCTCGCCTTGCATCATCAAGGAGATCACCAAACTGACGCCCGACCAGATCGCCGCCCTGCCCCCGAAAACTAAACCCTAGGTGACGGGCTGGGGCTCGCCGCCGGCCTGAGCGGCGTGCTAGTCAGGCGGCCAGGAACCGCGGCTACCCATACTGAAAGGCGCTTGGCGTGACATTGATCCTGGGCGTTCTTGGCGGCATGGGCCCGGCGGCGACGGTCGACTTCCTCGCCAAACTCCAAGCCCTGACGCCAACCGAGCGTGAGCGGGACCACATCCGCACGATCGTCGACATCAATCCCCAGACGCCGGACTTCAACGACCCCCTGGCCAAGCCCGGCCCGGTGCTCGCCGAGATGGCTGGCGCGCTGCAAGGCGCCGGGGCGCAGGTCCTGGCCATCGCCTGCAACACCGCCCACACCTACGCCGACCTGATCAGCCGCTCGTCGGGACTGCCGCTCATCGACATGATCACCACCGCCTCGGTGGCCGCCCGCAACACCGGCGCCCGGCGCGCAGGCGTCCTCGGTTCCCGGGCGGCGCTGAAGCTCTATCGCGAATATCTCGCCGCCCAGGGCATGGGCCTGGTGACGCTGGAGCCGGATCGCCAAACGGTGTTCATGGACCTGGTCCAGAAGATCAAGAGCGGCGACCGGAGCCGCGAGGTGCGGGCGGAAATGGCGGCTCTGACCGCCGACCTGGCCGCAGGCGGCGCCGAGACGGTCATCGCCGGCTGCACCGAGGTGCCGCTCGTGGTGGAAGCCGGGGTCACCCGACTACCCTTCATCGACTCTAGCGAAGCCCTCGCCCGCCGCTGCGTGGCGGTATGTCTGGGCCTGGAGCCCCTTCCGGCCTGACCCCGCCTATAGGCGGCGCGCCTTAAAGGTGTCGCACGCGCCGGGATTGCCGCTTTCCAGGCCAATGCGGAACCAGCGCATGCGCTGTTCGCTGGTGCCGTGGGTGAAGGCGTCGGGCATGACCCGGCCCTGAGACTGCTTCTGGATGGCGTCGTCGCCGACCGCCGCGGCCGCCCGCATGCCGTCCTCGATGTCGGCCGGATCAAGCGAGACCTCGCCGCCGGACACCTTGGGGGCATGCGCCACCCAGACGCCGGCATAGCAGTCGGCCTGAAGCTCCAGACGTACGGCCGAGCTGTCGGCGCCGCGCGCGCCGCGTTCGACCTGCGCGGTCTGACCGGTCAGGTGTTGGACATGGTGGCCGATCTCATGGGCGATGACATAGGCTCGCGCCGCCTCGCCCTTGGCCCCGAACCGGGTTTCAAGCTCCTGCCAGAAAGCCAGGTCGAGATAGACCTTCTGATCGGCGGGGCAATAGAACGGCCCCATGGCCGACTGGCCCATGCCGCAGCCCGTGCCGGTCGCCTGGTCATAGATCACGATGGACGCCGGCCGCTGATAACGCTGGCCGGCCTGGGCGAAGATCGGGGTCCACACGTCGGTCGTCGATTGCTCGATGACGTCGACAAATTGACCGCCCTCGTCGGCGGTCGTGCCGCGCACGCCTTCCTGCTGCTGGGTTTGCTGGGCCCCGCCCTCAACAACCGACATGGTCGTGGAAGGATCGATGCCAAAGACGAAGTAGCCGACCAGGGCGATGATCACGCCGACCATGCCGACGCCGCCGACCCCGGCGGCGCTGACACCGCGACGGTCCTCGATATTGCCGCCTCTGCGGCCGCCCTGCCAACGCATGCCCTGGTCCTTCCGAAGCGCCCACGCTCAACGCGCGGGCGGAGCGCAGGATGCGACCTATCAGCTTCGCTGTCAGCGCCTGTTTTGCGAAGCTTCCCGCACACGCGCATTGGATGCGGCGAGCATATCGTCCGGCATCTGGGCGAAGCCGCTCAGGCTGACCTGTTCGGCGGCGGGGGGCGACTTCGGCGGCAAGGTCAGGCTTGGCCGGGTCCGCATGACGTCGACGTCGCGCAGCCGTTGCTCAGTCTGCACCTTGGCGTCCAGGGAGTTCAGCTGATTCTCCAGCGCCACAGCCCGCTGTTGTTGCTGCATCTGCTGCGCGGTCGCATCCAGATCGCGCATGGCCGCGCGATGATCGACCTGCGCCAAGGCCGCCGATGGAGCGAACATGGCGCAGACCGCCAGGAATGGGATGAGCCGGGTCATGCTTGAGAAACGCGCAGCCATCGCCAAAGCTCCCTAGCGAGTTGAAACCGAAAAGCGGGTGAGTTGTTCGCGCGGCGCTGGCCAGGCCGGCGCGATCTCGACGGCCTTTTGGTAGTCGAAATAGGCCGACTTGGCGTCGTCCAACCCTTCATGGGCCAGGGCGCGATTGTAGTAGGCCTTCTCGGGCTCGCTAACGCCGAGCTCCAGGGCCCGGTTAATGTCGGGCAAGCTGTCCGCATACCGCTTCTGGCCAATGGCGGCCGCCCCGCGGTTCACATACGCCTCACCCATGTCGGGTTGCAGCCGAACCGCCTCGTCAAAGTCGCGCGCGGCGTCGGAGTACGATGTCCGCCGCAACTTGAGCACGCCACGATTGACGAAGGTTCCAGCCCGGTCGCGCGGCGCCATGAACTCGGTGTCCAGCGCCAAGGTGCAGACCTCCTGATACTTGATGTCGTCCTCACCGCTGATGGCCGCTTTTGAGCAGGCTTGGGCCAGGCCGCCGCCGAACACCGTCACCGCGCCTTGCGCCGAACCCGCGCAGATCAGGATCGCAAAGCTGGTGGCCGCCAACAGCTTGAACATCGCCGGGCCTCCTGTGCCCGTCGGGCGCCGCCGCCGGCGAAGGAGCCGGCGCGGGTCCGAGCTTCGGCTGAAGAGTCCGCCCGGAACGCCGTTCTGTCAATGTTCGCGCTTCGACATCCATCAACGCCAAGGCGCTGTTTTAGAGCCACTATTTCGAGATCGCGCGGACCATCTCACGGACAAGATCAGCCATGCTGAACGGCTTGTGCATGACCGGGCCGGCCCAGGTTTCCGCCAGTTCGTCGAGATCGGCGTAGCCGGTCATGATCACGACGGGAAAATCGGCTCGCTCCCACCGCAGACCGGCCGCGGTCTCGCCGCCGCTCAGACCGGGCATCGCGAAGTCCACCAGGGCCGCCTGAAGGTCGGGATCCTCGCGCATGCGTTCCAGGGCCTGCTCGCCGCTTTCGGCCAAGGTCACACGGCAACCGAGGTCCTTCAGCATCTGGGCGGCGACGGTTCGCACACCGACGTCGTCATCGACCAGCAATACCCGCAGCCCCTTCAACGCCGCACTGTCAGGGGCGACGCTGGTGCTGGGCGTGATCGCATCCAACGCCTCGGCGCGGGGCAAATAGACCCTGACCGTAGAGCCCTGGTCCGGCGCGGTGTCGATCTCGACCCCGCCGCCCAGTTGCTTGGCCAGTCCGAGAACCTGCGGCAAGCCAAGGCCCGACCCCTTCCCCAGCGGCTTGGTTGTGAAGAAAGGCTCGAACACCCGGGCCATCACGTCCGGCGTCATGCCCTCTCCGGTGTCGGTCACCGCGATCATCACGTAGTCGCCGGCCGCCGGACCCTCGGCGCGCCGACCGCCGGCCGCCACCGTCACATTGCTGGCTGAGATGCTCACCACCCCGCCCGATGCCATCGCGTCCCGCGCGTTCAGCGAGAGGTTGACCACCATCAGCTCGACCTGCGTCGCATCGCCCAGCGCCGGCCACAGGCCCGGAGCCACCGCGACCTCCAGCCGATGGGCGCCGCCGATGGTGGGCCGCAGCAAGGCGGCCGCCGCCTCGACCGCCTCGCCGATATCCATGGCTTTGACTTCCAGCCGTTGCCGGCGGGAGAAGGCCAGGAGTTGACCCGTCAGTTTGGCGCCCCGTTCGCCCGCCGCGCGCGCCTGCTCCAGGTAACGCACATGCTTGGGGTCGGTCAGCCGGCGCGACAGCAGGTCGAGATTGCCCAACACCGCCATCAGCAGATTGTTGAAGTCGTGCGCCACGCCGCCGGTAAGCCGCCCGATGGCTTCCATCTTCTGCGCCTGGGCGAGGCTCTCCATCGCTTCGGCCAATTCCCGCGTGCGCTCAGTAACGCGAACCTCCAGCGAGGCGTTGAGATTGAGCAATTCCGCGCGCTGGGCGGCGACCTTGGCGCCGGCTTCTCTAAGCGCCGCGGCCAGGGCATCGATCTCCTTGGTCCCCGTAGGGAACGGAGCGGGCGGCGGGCTCTCGGTCCAGGCCAGGGCGGCGTCCGCCAGACGTTCGACGGGCCGGGCGACACTCCGCGCCGCATAGATGGCCAGAACCGCGCCAAATCCCAGCACGCAGAGCCCCAGACCCATCCCCCATAGGAGCGATTGGCGCGCCCGCCCCGCAATCTCCGACAACGGCACGGCGACCACGAACGACCAGCCGTAGCCCGGCGACGTGCTCCAGGCCGTGAGGCTCGGCACGCCATCCAAGGTTCTGGTAGTCGCCACGCCCGAGCGCGCCTGCCCGAAGTGGTTGAGCATGGTCTGCGAGGCCGACTTTCCGACCATCTCCGCCGGATTGCGGTTTCGTGCAACGATGACGCCCCGGGCGTCGATGATCGAGCCGGTCCAGGTCTGAGGGAAGTTCTGGTCTAACCAGACCTGCCCAAACGATTCCGCCGTCGCGCCGGCCGCCAAGATCAGCGGCGGGGCCCCGGCGCGATCCACCGGGATGTTGAAGGAAACTATCGCTTCCTTGGCCACCGAGCCGCGGAACAGGTTCGAAACCTGCATCCGCCCACTTTCGGTCTTCGTCCAGCTTAGACCCGCGGCGCGGCCAGCGCCCTTCGGCAGCGGCGCGCCGGGGGGCAGCCGAGTGTTCATCTTCTGCAGCCCGTCAGGACCGAAGACCACAATCCAGGCGCCAGAGCCGGCGGTGGCCTCGCGGGCCTGGGCATCGAACGCGGCCCAGTCCTCGGTCCGCAGGTAGGGCGAGGAGGCGAGCGCCTCCAGCAGGACTTCCCGCTGCCCGATCTCGCGGTCCACGACCAATGAGAGCGCGCGCGCCGTCTCAGTCATCTGGCGTTCGACGAATTTGCGCTGCTGGCTGTAGACCGTCCAGATCAACAGGCCGCCGGCGATCAGCGCTGGAATAAGAACCGCCAGCACCAACGCCACCAGCCGGACTTGGAGGCCCGGCGCGTGTTGAGGCGAGGAAGACGCAGTGTCGTTCAAACGATCGCCCAGCTCGGATCGAGGTCCGCCGCTACCCTAGGGCGCAACGGCGCCATAGTGAAACCAGCGAGATGTCCGGTGACGATCACAGTATGCGTCAACAGGCGTCAACGCCCCTCTAGTCAGGCCGCCTTGCCGACGCGAAAACGACGCGTCTCCCGTAGCAGAATGTAGAGGCCGCTTGCCGCTACGACCAGAGCCCCGATCACCGTGGCGGTGCGCGGGATTTCATCCCAGAACGCGTAGCCCAGGATGCAGGCCCAGATAAGCTGAGTGTAATCAAAGGGCGCGACGACCGCGACGGGCGCGCGGCGCAGGGCTTCGGTCAGCAGGAGCTGCCCGGTTCCGCCGATCAGGCCGGTGCACACCAGCATCGCCAGCGTGGTCATGTCGGGAATGACCCAGCCGCCGAACGGCAGGCTGGCCAGGCCGAGCAACATCCCCGCCAGGGTGAAGTAGAAAACGATGGTCGGCCCCGGTTCGGTGCGGCCGATCTCTCGGATGGCGATCATCGCGCCCGCCGCCCCCAGCGCGCCGGCCAGCCCAAACACCGTGCCGAGAGTCGCCATATGGTTCGGATCGGGCCTGATCATGATCAGTACGCCGATGAAGCCGACGATCACCGCTCCCCAGCGATGGAGCCCCACGCGTTCCTTGAGGATCGGCGCCGACAGAGCGGTCATGAACAGCGGCGCGGCGAACGATAGCGCCGTCGACTCGGTGAGCGGCAGCATCGAGACCGCGGTGAATCCGCAGACCATCCCGACCAGCCCAACGGTGGCGCGGGTCGCGTGACCGCCAGGGCGGCTGGTCTTCAAGATCGAGAGACTGCTGGTGCGCGAGATGTAGAGAAGCACCGGCACGAAGGCGAAGGCGTTCCGAAAGAAGATGATCTCCAGCACGGGCGCGCCGCGCTCGGCGCAGGCCTTCACCAGGGCCGCGAGGCCGGCCATGCAGGCCATGGCGGCGACCCGCAGCAGAATTCCCAAGCCGTTGCGCTGCAGAACGGCATGGGCGGGCGCTTCGGCGGACAAGGCGGTCTCCTTCGGGCCCCTCGCTTAGAGGGGCGAGGCCGCACGCGCCATAGGGCGCGCGGCCCTGCGTCAGAAAGACTGGCCTAACGTGACGTAATCGCCTCAACCTCCCCCGATCTACTCACCAAGGGGGAATCTGCGATGACGATCGGACTGATGATGGCGGCCTGGACCCTGGTCCTGGCGTTCGCGCAAATCCTGCTCTTCGATATCGCCCGAACCAGCCAGTACGGGCTTAAGTGGAACACCGGCCCCCGCGACGGCGAAATGCCGCCGCTGAGCGCACGGGCCGAGCGGCTCAAGCGCGCCCAGGACAACCTGTTCGAAACCCTGCCGCTGTTCCTTGGGGCCGTGCTCATCGCCCATGTCGCCGGCAAGGAGAACGAAATCACCGCGCTCGGCGCCCAAATCTACTTCTGGGCGCGCGTGGCCTATGTGCCGCTCTACGCCTGGGGCGTGCGTCATCTACGGTCGCTGGCCTGGCTGATCAGCATCGTCGGTCTCGGCATGATCGCCCAGGCGATCCTGCTGCCCTGAAGCGAGGCGTGAGCCTGCGGCTCTCGCGAACGCAGCCTGCGGTGTTTGTGAACAAAGTGGGCTAAGCTCCAGCGAGAGCCGGGCCGGAGTTTGGGTGAATGTCGCGCGTACTTGGTCTGCTGGCGGCCTTCGCATTGATGGGGTCGCAGCTCGCGGGCTGCGCCTCATTCTCGCGCGAGGACTTCACCGCCGCCGAGGCCGAGCGCGCCGCCCTGAGCCGCGGCTCAGGCATCCGCTTCAACGCCGACGACCCGCAGGCGGCGGTCGCGTTCACCGTCAAGGCGAGATCGGAGCTTGAGCGCAGCGGGGCCCAGCAGTTCGACATCCTGGCCATTTCCGGCGGCGGCGCGGACGGCGCCTATGGCGCGGGCGTCATGGTGGGGTGGACCAACACCGGCGCTCGTCCAACCTTCGCTGTGGTCACCGGGGTCAGCACCGGCGCCCTGATCGCGCCGTTCGCTTTCCTCGGACCGGCCTGGGACGGCGAGCTCACTGCCGCCTATGCCGGCGGCAAGGCCAGCGACATCCTGCAACGGCGCGGCCTGGGGCTATTGTTTTCCTCCAGCCTCTTCAGCCCCAACCGGCTACGCCAGTTAGTCGAGGCCTATGTCACCCCGGCCATGCTGCGGGAAATCGCGGTCGAGCACGCCAAGGGCCGCCGGCTGCTGATCGTCACCACCAACCTGGACACCCAACAGACGGTGATCTGGGACATGGGTGCCATCGCCACCCGCCAGACGCCCGAAGCGCTCGCCTTGTTCAGGGACGTCCTGGTCGCGTCGAGCTCCATCCCCGGCGTGTTCCCGCCGGTGATGATCCCGCTCGACGACACCGGGCTCAATCCCATTCGGGAAATGCACGTCGACGGCGCCGTCACCGCGCCCTTCGTGTCGATCCCCGAGGGCCTGTTCTTCTGGGAGGCGCCGGATGGACGTGAGCTCAAGGGACGAGTTCATGTAATCGTCAACGGCCAGCTCGACCCGGCTTTCGCCGTCACCCGAGGACGGGTGACGACGATCCTGGCCCGCACCTTCGACAGCATGATGAAATCGACCGCTCGCACTCACATCGCCGCCAGCCGAGCCTTCGCCGAGCGCAACGACCTGGATTTCGAAATCACCATGGTCCCGAACGACGCCCCGAGCGGCAGCCTGAACTTCGACGCCGCCAACATGAAACGCCTGTTCACCCTGGGGCGCGACAACGTCATCAAGGGTATCGCCTGGCGCAAACTCGGCTAGGCCGCGAGCACCTCATAGCCGGCCGCTCGAATAGCCTCGGCGATCGCATCCTTGCGGTCGCTGCCCTCGATACTGACGCTGTTGGCGGCAAGATCGACCTCCACCTGGGCCTTGGCGTCGACCGCCTGCACCGCCTTGGTGACGGACTGCACGCAGTGGCCGCACGTCATGCCTTGGACCTGAAAACGAAGCATCGACTTCTCCTGTTCTGACTTCACTTGCAGGAGGGATACGGCTTCCCACCATGGGAAGGTCAAGCCCGTCGGAAAAGATGCTTGGTCCCCTTGACCCTCCCATGATGGGAAAGTCCATCTAGGCTGGGCGTTACCGCCTAGGAGGCCCTGCCAATGTCCGACACCGTATTGAAACCGCTTGAAATTCCCGTGCTGGGGATGACCTGCGCAAGCTGCGTCGGCCGGGTCGAGAAGGCCATCGCGGCGGTGCCGGGCGTCGCCAAGGCGAGCGTCAATCTCGCCGCGGAACGGGCCCACGTGGAGTTCAACGCCGACGGGGACACCGAGGCAGTGGTCGAGGCGATCCGCAAGGCCGGCTACGAACCGCTGGCCCGTGAGGTCGACCTCAAGATCGGCGGCATGACCTGCGCGAGCTGCGTCAGCCGCGTCGAGCGCGCCCTGAAAACCGTCCCCGGCGTGCTCTCCGCCGAGGTCAACCTGGCGACCGAGCGGGCCCATGTCAGCGCCCTGGCCGGCGCCGGCGAACTCTCCGCCCTGATCGCAGCCGTCGAACAGGCGGGATACCAGGCCGAGCCGGTCGGCGAGGCGACGCCCGACATGGCCGACCGGGAGGCCGAGGCACGGCAAGCGGAGATCACCGGCCTAAAGCGCGCCGCGATGGTCGCCGCAGCCGGCACCCTGCCCCTGTTCCTTATCGAGATGGGCCGCCACTTCATTCCGGGCGTCCACCACTGGCTGGAAGCCACCATCGGCGAGCAACCCTGGCGACTGGTGAGCTTCGTCCTAGCGGCCGTGGTGCTGTTCGGCCCCGGCCTGCGGTTCTTCCGCAAGGGCGTCCCCAACCTGATCCGCCGCACGCCGGACATGAACTCGCTGGTCGTCCTGGGCACCAGCGCCGCCTTCGCCTATTCCGTGGTCGCGACCTTCACACCCCGGTTGCTGCCGGCCGGCGCCGACCACATCTATTACGAAGCCGCCGCGGTCATCGTGACGCTGATCCTGCTGGGCCGCCTGTTCGAGGCCCAGGCCAAGGGCCGCACCAGCGAAGCTATCAAGCGGCTGATGACCCTGCAGGCCAAGACCGCCCGTGTGGTCCGCGACGGCGAAGAACGCGAAATCCCCATCGCCGAGGTCGTCGCCGGCGACATCCTCGCGGTTCGTCCGGGCGAGCGCGTCGCCGTCGATGGCGAGGTCGTGGACGGCGCCTCCTTCGTCGACGAGTCCATGATCACCGGCGAGCCTATTCCGGTCGAGAAGACCACCGGCGCGACCGTCGTCGGCGGCACGGTGAACAAGACCGGGGCCTTCCGCTTCCGCGCCACCAAGGTCGGATCCGAAACCATGCTGGCCCAGATCGTCCGCATGGTCGAAACCGCCCAAGGCGCCAAGCTGCCGATCCAGGCGCTGGTGGACAAGGTGACCGGCTGGTTCGTGCCCGCCGTGATCGCCGCCGCCCTGCTGACCTTCGCCGCCTGGTGGCTGCTGGGGCCGAGCCCGGCGCTCGCCTTCGCCCTCGTCAACGCCGTGGCCGTGCTGATCATCGCCTGCCCCTGCGCCATGGGACTGGCGACCCCGACCTCGATCATGGTCGGGACCGGCAAGGCCGCCGAGCTCGGCGTTCTCTTCCGACGGGGCGAAGCCTTGCAGGGCCTGCGTGACGTCAAGGTCGTGGCCTTCGACAAGACCGGCACCCTGACGCTGGGTCGCCCGGCCCTGACCGATCTACAGACCGCCGATGGCTTCGAAGAGGCCGAGGTGCTGGGCCTGGTCGCCGCCGTCGAGACGCGTTCCGAGCACCCGATCGCCGAGGCCATCGTTGATGAGGCCAAGACCAGGGGCCTGGCCATCGTCGCGCCCGACGCCTTCGAGGCGGTGCCCGGCTTTGGCGCGCAGGCCCTGGTCGGCGGCCGCCGCGTGCAGGTCGGCGCCGATCGCTACATGCGCAAGCTTGGCTTGGACGTCGCGGTCTTCCAGGACACAGCAGCCCGCCTGGGCGCGGAGGCCAAGAGCCCGCTTTACGCCGCCATCGACGGCCGTCTGGCGGCGATCATCGCCGTCGCGGACCCGATCAAGCCCACCACCAAGGAGGCGCTGGACGCCCTGCACGCCATGGGACTGAAGGTGGTCATGATCACCGGCGACAACGCCGCCACCGCCCGCGCGGTCGCCAAGTCGCTGGGTCTCGACGAGGTCGTCGCCGAGGTGCTGCCCGACGGCAAGGTCCAGGCGGTACAAGGCCTTCGCGAGCGCTTTGGCGCCATCGCCTTTGTCGGCGACGGCGTGAACGACGCCCCTGCCCTGGCCTCCGCCGATATCGGCATCGCCATGGGCGCGGGCACCGACGTCGCCATCGAGAGCGCCGACATCGTGCTGATGCGCGGCGACCTGCGCGCGGTGGCCACCGCCATGTCGCTGAGCCGCGCGGTCTTGAACAACATCCGCCAGAACCTGATCTGGGCGTTTGGATACAATGTCCTGCTGATCCCAGTGGCCGCGGGCCTACTCTATCCGGCCTTCGGGATCCTGCTGTCGCCGATGTTCGCGGCCGGGGCGATGGCGCTCTCCAGCGTCAGCGTGCTCACCAACGCCCTGCGCCTGAAGGCCTTCCGCCCGCCGTTCGCGGCCCATTCCTAGGAGGATGAGATGAACATCGGTCAAGCTTCGAAGGCCTCGGGCGTCTCCACCAAGATGATCCGCTACTACGACGAGATCGGACTGGTTCGCCCCGCCAGCCGGACAGATTCCAACTACCGCGAATTCGACGAGCGCGAGGTCAACGAGCTGCGCTTCATCCGCCGCGCCCGCTCGCTCGGCTTCTCGATGCCGGAGATCACCCAGCTGCTGTCTCTGTGGCGCGACCGCGAGCGCCCCAGCCGCGAAGTGAAGGCCATCGCCGAGAAGCATGTGAACGAACTCGACGCCCGGATCGCCGAAATGCAGACCATGGCCGACACCCTGCGCCATCTGTCGCACTGCTGCGCCGGCGACGACCGCCCCGATTGCCCGATCCTCGCCGATCTGACCGGCGGCCACTCGCCCGTCGAGTCGAAGGGCGCCGATGTTCGCGGGGGCTGAAGCCGAAGGCTATGACGCCAAGATCCGCGCTCGCGTCCCAGGCTACGAGGCGATGCACGAGATCGCCACCGCCGCCCTGGTCGCCGCGGTCCCGGCCGGAGGCCATGTGCTGGTGGTCGGAGCCGGCGGCGGCGAGGAGTTGATCGCCCTGGCCACGGCCAGCCCCACCTGGACCTTCACCGCCCTCGACCCGGCGCCGGACATGATCGCGCTCGCCCAGCGGCGTGTCGCTTCTGCCGGCCTGAGCGAGCGGGTGAGGTTTCACACCGGCTTCGTCGCCGATCTGCCCGAGCCGTCGAGGTTCGATGCCGCCACCGCGATCCTGGTGTCGCACTTCCTGCCGGACGACGGCGCGCGCGCTCTCTTCTTCGGCGACATCGGCCGCCGCTTGCGCGCCGGCGGCCTCTTGATTGTCGCCGACCTCATGGCCGGCCTTTGCGAACGCCGGGCCTACCGCGCCTGGCTGCACGGCGCGGGTCTGGACGAAGCTATGCTGGCGCGGGTCGAAGCGCGAATGGCCAAGGAATTCCACCCGATAGGTGAAGCGCGACTGGCCCAGATCCTTGTGGAAAGCGGCTTCGAAAGCCCATCGCGCCTCTATCAGGCCCTGCCTTACGGCGCCTATCTGTCGCAAAGGATGCAGGTTGGCGAAGATGCTCCGTTGATCGCAGCTCAGCTCTGACGTAGATGGTCGCTCACGCCCCTTTGGTGGAATTGGTAGACACACGGCACTCAAAATGCCGCGCTGAAAGGCATCCCGGTTCGAGTCCGGGAGGGGGCACCACACCGCTGGCGTTGCAGTTCCTCGCGAACGCACGCCGCTATCCCGCTGACACGATGATTTTACAGGCCAAAAAGCGTGGCCTTAGGCGCGTCTATGCGCGCTCACCCCTCGACGCGCTTGCCCCAGAATGATAATCGTTCGCAAATAGTGTGCGTCAAGGATCTCCCATGAACGACATCTCGACCCGGCCGGCGGCCGAGGCCCCCCCGGTTGAGGGCGCCATCGTGCGCCTGAGCGAGGCGTCCCTGGGCGATGTCGGAACGATCGTCGATGTTCGCGCCGAGAGCTCGCCGGACAATCACGGCGTCAATCTCGAGGAATTGCAGCGCCGGCTGCTGGAGTTCGGCTTCGTCGAAGGCGCCCGCATCCAGGTGATCCATGAAGGCGCCATCCGCCGCGATCCGATCGCCGTGCGTCTCGACGACATGCGCGTAGCCCTGCGCCGCCGCGACGCCGAGGATGTCTATATTCTGCTGGACGGAGCCAAGACGTGAGCGAGACCCTGACGTCGGCCCGCGTCGCCCTGGTCGGCAATCCCAACTCCGGCAAGACCGCCCTCTTCAACGCCCTTACCGGCTCGCGCCAGAAGGTCGCCAACTACGCCGGCGTCACGGTCGAGCGTAAGGAAGGCATGATCACCTCGGCCGCCGGCCGGAACCTCTACGTCCTCGACCTGCCGGGCACCTATTCGCTGCGCGCCCGCAGCCCGGACGAGGCGGTGACCCGCGACGCGGTGTTGGGGCGGCTTGCAGGCGAGACCCCGCCCGACGTGGTGATCTGTGTGGCCGACGCCACCAACCTGCGGCTGGTCCTGCGACTCGCCATGGAGCTGAAGCAAGTCGGACGCCCGATGGTGCTGGCGCTCAACATGTACGACATCGCCCAGCGCCAGGGCCTGCGGATCGACCTGGAAGGTTTGAGCCGCGAGATCGGCGCCCCGATCGTCACCACCGTCGCCACCCGCAAGCGCGGGATCGAGGACCTGGTCGCACAAGTCGACGCCCTGGCCGCCTCGGGTCAACTGGTCGGCGAGAACACCTGGCGCGAACCCAACGCGGCCGAGATTCGCAAAGCCCACGCCGAAGCTCAGCGCATCGTGCGCACCTATGTTCGTCCGCCCGAGCATCCCGACACCTGGACCGGCAAGATCGACAAGGTGCTGCTGCATCCGATCGGCGGCCTGGCCATCCTGCTCGGCCTGTTGTTCGTCATGTTCCAGGCGGTCTTCACCTGGGCGACGCCGGCCATGGACGGGATCGAGGCGATCTTCGGCGCGCTCGGCCAGTTCGTCGGGGCCTACGTCTCCAACGATCTCCTACGAAGCCTGATATCCGACGGGATCATCGCCGGGGTCGGCAGCGTCCTGGTGTTCCTGCCGCAGATCCTGGTCCTGTTCTTCTTCATCATCCTGCTGGAAGACCTGGGCTACATGGCCCGCGCGGCCTTCCTGATGGACCGCATCATGGGCGGCGCCGGCCTGCACGGCCGCGCCTTCATCCCGCTGCTGTCATCCTTCGCCTGCGCCATCCCCGGCATCATGTCGACGCGCGTGATCGACTCCAAGGAAGACCGGCTGACCACCATACTGGTCGCGCCGCTGATGACCTGTTCGGCGCGGATTCCGGTCTACACCCTTATTATCGGCGCCTTCATCCCCAACGAACGCGTCTGGGGTTTCGCCAGCCTGCAGGGCTTGGTGATGTTCGGCCTCTACGCCTCCGGCATCCTCAGCGCCCTGGCGATCTCGTTCGTGATCCGCCGGGTCTTCTGGCGCGGTACGATCGAGCCGTTCCTGATGGAGCTGCCGACCTACAAGATGCCTGAACCCAAGAGCGTGCTGCGCAATCTGCTGGTGCGGGCCAAGATCTTCCTCAACCGCGCCGGCCGCATCATTCTGCCGATGATGATCCTTATCTGGGTGCTCTCGACCTTCCCCTACCCGCCGGAAGGCGCCACCCAGCCGGCCATCGACTACAGCTTCGCCGGCATGATCGGCCACGCGATCCAGCCCCTGCTCGCCCCGATCGGCTTCAACTGGCAGATGTCGATCGCCCTGGTCCCCGGCATGGCCGCACGCGAAGTGGCGGTCGCCGCTCTCGGCACCGTTTACGCCATCGGCGATGCGGAGAACAACGTCGGCGCCCTGGGCACGGCCTTGGCCAACCATTGGTCGCTGGCCACCGGCCTGTCGTTCCTGGCCTGGTACGTGTTCGCTCCGCAATGCGCGCCCACCCTGGGCGTCGTGAAGCGCGAGACCAACAGCTGGCGCTGGCCGGTGATCATGTTCGTCTACATGGTCGCGCTGGCCTACACCGCCTCGTTCATCGTCTACCACACGGCGGTGGCGCTCGGAGGCGGTTAGCGCCGCTTCAACCTAAAGCTGAGATTAAGCATTCGCATTAACCACCCGCTAAACTGGAGAGTCATAGCGTCTCGACATTGGGTGGGGACTAGAATGGACCGAGCTCTTAAGCAATCACGCCGCAAGGCGGCCCCGCGTCCGACGAGCGAACACCTCGTCGAACGCATCCGCGAGACCTTGCTGTTCTTCGGCGGCGAAGCGCATCGCCGCGACGTCATCGCCAATGTCGCCCGCGACATCGGCGTCGACGTGAAGAACATTCCCGAAGACCTCGAGAACGCGATGATCGTCTCGTTCGAAGAGACCTGGCGCGACGAAGCGCGCCGCGCGACCTACGGCTTCCATCTCCGGTTCGGCGAGGGCTCGCACCGCTGGGGCCTCAAGCTGGCCACAGCGCACTAGCGCTCACCACATTTTGCGAAATCAGCTTGGGTCCTCCGGATGCCTGCGGCTGACCGGAGGATGACGAGTTAGGCGGGATGGCTCAGCGACCTAGCCCAACGCCCCGCCGCCCAATGCATCGGCCGCGCCCTGCAGGCGGTTCAGCAGCCGCTTGAGCAGGGCGACATCGGCCGGCGCCAGCCCCGCGATCAGCGCCGCCTCGTAGGCCAGAGCCAGCGGGGCGATCTCCGCATGCAGCCGCGCGCCCTCCCGACTCAGATCCAGCACGTGCGAACGCCCGTCGGCGTGATGATCGGACCGCTCGATCAGCCGCCGATTGGACAGGCCGCGGGCAGCTCGGCTGACCGTCACCTTGTCCATACCCGTGCGCTCGACGATGCCCCGCTGGGTCGTGCCACCGTCCTCGGCGAGCACGCAGATCAACCGCCACTGAGGAACCGAGAGGCCGAAACGGTCCTCATAGGCTCGCGCAATCAAGCCGCTGACAGCATTCGACGCGACCGAAAGCCTATACGGCAGATAGTCGTCGAGCTTCAGCCCGCCTGGCGCGGTCTCAGTCTCTGACAGCAGGGAGAACTCGCTCACGCGGGTGCGACTTCCTGTTCGATGGCTCCAAAGATGGAGTGCCTGCGAGCGTCGCGCATCTCAATGCGAACCTTGTCGCCGGCCTTCAGGAACGGGGTTTTGGGCGCCCCTTGAGCGAGCGCCTCCACGGTCCGCAACTCCGCCAGGCAAGAATAGCCCGCGCCGCCCTCTTGGACCGATTTCCCTGGACCTCCGTCCGGACCTCGATTCGACACCGTCCCGGACCCGATGATCGAGCCCGCCGACAGCGCTCGCGTCTTGGCGGCATGGGCGATCAGGGTTCCGAAGTCGAAGGTCATGTCGACGCCGGCGTCAGCCTGTCCCAGCGGCTGGCTGTTCAGCTCCACCTCGACCGGGCCGTGCAGCTTTCCGTCCTTCCACGCCTCGCCGAGCGCATCGGGCGTCACCGCCACCGGCGAGAAGGACGAGGCGGGTTTGGACTGGAAGAAGCCGAAATTCTTGGCGATCTCTCTCGGGATCAGGTTCCGCAACGAAACATCGTTGGACAGCATCACCAGCCGGATCGCGGCCAGGGCCTGTTCGCGGCTCGCCCCCATCGGCACATCCCCGGTCACCACCGCGACCTCAGCTTCCAGGTCGCAGCCCCAGGCCTCGTCGGCGAGCGGGATTGGATCGCGCGGCCCGAGGAAGCCGTCGGAGCCGCCCTGGTACATCAGCGGATCGGTCCAGAAGCTGGCCGGCATGTCGGCGGCGCGGGCTTTCCGCACCAAGGCCACGTGGTTCACATAGGCCGAGCCATCGGCCCACTGATAGGCGCGCGGCAGTGGACTGGCCGCATCGTGCTCGTGGAAACGTTCGCGCGGGACGGCGCCGTGCTCCAGGCTCTCGGCCAGGCCGCGCAGCAGGGGCTCCACATCGTCCCAGCTATCCAGCGCGGCCTGCAATGTCGGGGCTATCGAACTCGCATCGGCACACCAGGCCAGGTCGTTTGAGACCACGACGAGACGGCCATCCCGGCCGCCCTTGAGCGATGCGAGCTTCATTCATTCCTCCCGGCGGATGACGCGTGTCAGACGCACGCCTTTTTCATAAGCCTCAGCGAAATAGACCACGACCTCGACGCAGATGTCTCCGCCGGGTTCGCCAACCCACAAATAATTGCGCTCGAAGCACACATCCCGACCAGCCGGCGTGTAGCCCTCATAGGTGTCGCCCCAGGGCGTGCAGACGGCCATATCGCGGCGGCCCAGCGCGCAGGCACGCTCCATCTCCTCCTCGGCGGCTTCGGTCAGGTCGGCTTGTCGATCAATATGGGCCATGGGGTGATCTTACGGCTCGTCCTTGTAGATGCCTATGCTCACCGGCTCGCCCTTGGCCGCGCGTCCGCGATACATGCCTGAGGTATTGAAGCTCCAGGCGACCTGACCATCCGGCGCCACGGCGATGATCCCGCCGTCCCCGCCCAGGGCGGTGAGCTTGTTCTGCACCACCTCGTCGGCGGCGGCCTGCAGGCTCATGCCCTTCAGCTCGACCAGGGCGGCGATATCGCGGGCTACGGTCAGCCGAATGAAGTACTCGCCGGCGCCCGTCGCCGAGACCGCGCAGGCGGCGTTGGAGGCGTAGGTGCCCGCCCCGATGATCGGCGAATCTCCGACCCGGCCCCATTGCTTGCCGGTGGTGCCGCCCGTCGAGGTTCCGGCCGCCACATCGCCGTTCAGGTCCAGGGCCACGACACCGACGGTTCCATGCTTGCCTTCGTCATGCGCCAGGCCGTTGGCGGGATCGGGCCGCTCCAGGCCCTCGGGCTTTGCAGGAACCGGCAGGTCGTGCGCCTTCAGAAAATTCTCCAGGCTGCGCCAGCGGCGATGGGTGGCGAAGTAGCTGGGATCGACCTGTTCCAGGTCCTCGCTCGCCGAGAAGGCGTCAGCGCCGGCGCCCACCATCATGACGTGGGGCGATTTTTCCATCACCGCACGCGCCAAGGACAGCGGGCTGCGGGTGCGGGTCACCCCGGCGACCGCGCCGGCGGCCAGGTTCGCCCCGTTCATGATCGAGGCGTCGAGTTCGATGCGGCCTTCGGCGGTGAACACCGCGCCGCGCCCCGAATTGAACAGCGGGTCGTCTTCCAACAGGTGGATGGCCGTCTCGACCGCATCCAACGCCGAGCCGCCCCCGTCCAGGACCGCCGCGCCGGCTTCGACCACCTTGGCGAGCGCCGCGCGATAGGCCGCCTCTTGCTCCGGGCGGAGTTGATCGCGCTCGATCGTTCCGGCGCCCCCATGGACGACGATGGCCCATTTCTGGACGGCTTTAGCTTGTGTGGTCATGGGGGAGCAGTCGCACCTTTTTGGCTTCGCGCGGGGTTGTTCTCCACCCGGCGCCGCAGCGCAACCCCCGCGCCTGGCCCGAATGTCGCAGGCGCCATGCTGGCGGGAGAGACAAGCCCCGCCATCGCTGCTAGCACAGACCTCAACCTTCTTCTCGGATCGCCATGTTTCGCAAAACCTACGACTGGGTCATGGGCTTGGCCGGCTCACGGCACGCCTCCAAAGCCCTGGCGGCGGTCTCCTTCGCCGAGAGTTCCTTCTTCCCGATCCCGCCGGACGTGATGCTGGCGCCGATGGTCCTGGCGCGGCCGGATCGGGCGTTCGTCTATGCCGGCATATGCACGGCCGCCTCGGTGCTTGGCGGCCTGCTGGGCTACGCAATCGGCTTCTATCTCGAGCCCGTCGGGATGTGGCTGCTCAGCGTCATCGGCCATGCCGACGGGAAGGCGGCCTTTGAAAAGTGGTTCGCCGACTGGGGTCTCTGGGTGATCCTCATCAAGGGCGCCACGCCGATCCCCTACAAGCTGGTGACCATCACCGCAGGGCTGGCGCAGTTCTCGCTGATCACCTTCATCTGGGCCTCGGTCCTGACCCGCGGGTTCCGCTTCTTCGCCGTGGCGGCGATCCTGAAGTACTTCGGCCCCGCCATGCTGAAGGAATTCGAGAAGCGCATCGAGCTCTACGGCACCCTGGGCATCATCGCCCTGGTGGGCCTGGTGGTCGCGTGGAAAATGCTCACCTGAAGCCCCTTGGGCCGGCCAAGCTTTTGGGGTCTTATCCGAAACAATGAGCGCATTCCTCCAACCGTTCCTTCAGCGCTGGCGTCTTTGGGCGTTGATCTCTTCGCTGCTGATGCTGGCCATCGCCCATGGGTTCGAGACCATTGGCGGCCTTGCCCCCTGCGCCCTCTGCCTGCGTGCGCGAGAGGTCTATTGGGTGGCGGCCTGGGTGGCCCTGGCCGGAATGTTCGTGGTGCGCATGCGCGACGGCGAACGCTGGCGCGCGGCCTTTGACGGCGCCCTGGCGCTGATCTTCGCGGTGGGTGTCGGTATCGCGGTCTATCATGCCGGCGCGGAATGGAAGTGGTGGCCAGGCCCCACCGCCTGCTCTGGCGGCGCTGGATCCGTAAATGCGGGCCAAATGGCCGACCTGCTGCAAGGCGCCAAGATCCGGCCGCCGGCCTGCGACAAGGCCGCCTGGGTGTTCCTGGGCATATCCATGGCTGGCTGGAACGCGCTGGTGTCGTTGAAGCTGACCATCCTCAGCGTGCTGGCCGTACGCCATGAACGGAGAGCGTCGTGAGCGAGAAACCAATTCCCTCCCGTCCGGGCGTCGGCGCCGTGAGCGCGCGCCTCGCAGAGATCCTGCGTGTCGATCACGCCGGAGAACTGGGCGCGGTCCACATCTATCGCGGCCAACGCGCGGTGTTGGGCGCCTCCAAGGGGCACGAGCGCATCGCCGGCCAGCTCGAAGAGATGGAGGGCCACGAAGCGGTCCACCTGGCCCGCTTCGACCAGCTGCTGAACGAGCATCAGGTCCGCCCCACGGTGATGACCCCGCTGTGGCGCGCTGCGGCCTTCACCCTGGGGGCCGGCACGGCTCTGCTCGGCGAGAAAGCCGCACACGCCTGCACCGAGGCGGTTGAGAACGTGATCGAGCAGCACTACGCCAGCCAGATCGCCGAGCTCGAGGGCCGCGATCCCGAACTCGCCGCCGAGCTTTCCAAATTCCGCGACGAGGAACTGGCCCACCGCGATCACGCCGTCGAGGAAGGGGCCCGCGAGGCCCCCGGCTATCCGATCCTGTCCGCGGTGATCCGCGCCGGCTGCAAGGCCGCCATCAAGATCAGCGAGAAGCTGTGACCGACGAGGAGATCACCGCCCTGCGCAGAGGCGCGGACGCCCCGGTCGTCGCGGGCCGGGCCGACGCGGCCGGCGTGGCGAACGATCTCGCCGCAGCCTTCGCCACCGACCCGATCTTCAACTGGTTCCTACGGGCCGATGCGCAGCACGACGCGGCCCGGCTGAAACTGTTCCACCTGCTGGTCGCGGTCGCCCTGGCTGACGGTGAGGTGTTCCGGCCGGCGACGGGTGGGGCGGCGGCGGTCTGGCTTCCCTCCGAGAGCCTGGGTCCCACCCCGTTCCTGCAAAGCCTGCGGACGCTCCCACTTATCCTCCAGGCCACCGGCCTTTCGCGGATGTCGCGGATGTCGGCGATGCGGGCGGTGATGGAGAAGCATCATCCCACCAGCCCGCCTCACGCCTATCTCTGGTTCCTCGGCGTGAGGCCGGAAGCCCAGGGCTTCGGCGTCGGATCGCGCCTGCTGGCCCACGGTCTGGCGCGGGTCGATGAGAAAGGCCTGCCCGCCTATCTGGAATCCTCCAGCCCCGCCAACCTGCCGCTCTATCGCCGGCATGGGTTCGAGGTGATGGAGGTGCTGAGGCCCCGAGCCGATTCCCCGCAGATGTGGGCCATGTGGCGCGAGGCGCGCTGAGCCCAAGGTGGCGCTCGCCCTCGCCTATCTCGCCGCCGTGAATCTGGCCGCCTTCGCGGCATTCGGCTGGGACAAGCGCTGCGCCATGGCCGGCGCGCGGCGCATCCCGGAAAAGACCCTGCTCAGCCTGGCGGCCGCCGGCGGCGGCCTTGGCGCGGTGCTGGCGCAACAGTTGTTCCGTCACAAGACCCGCAAGCAGCCCTTCGCAAACATCCTCGTCGCAATCTTCGCGGCCCAGGCGATCCTGGCGCTGGTGCTGCTGTCCCGCCAGGGCTAGTTCCGCCGACCGGGGTGTTTCGTAATCCCGTCATCCGCCAGTCACCTCACCGTCGCGCAGGCTTCCTACTCCCCCGATCTCAGTTTGCTCGGGGGTTCGCCTATGTCTTTCGGTTATCGCGCGCGCGGTTGCGCCGCCTTCCTGCTCGCCACCACGGCGCTCTCTGGCCATGCGATGGCCGATGAGTTGGCCGCCAATGACGGCGCGGTCGACGAGATCGTCGTCACCGGCCAACGCGAAGCCCAGCGCGCCGCCATCGCCGTCAAGCGCGAGACCTTCGTGGTCGCCGACGTGGTCTCGGCCGACGACATCGGCAAGATGCCCGACCACAACACCGCCGCCGCCCTGCGTCGCATCCCCGGCATTTCGGTGATGGAAGACCAGGGCGAGCCGCGCTTCCCGGTCATCCGGGGCCTGCGCTCGACCTACAACCGCACCACCATCGACGGCGCTCTGGTCGCCTCGGTCGACGAGAGCGGCCGCACCGTGCCCATGGACATCGTCCCCTCGGTGATGGCCGGACGGCTGGAAGTCATCAAGACGGTCACGCCCGAGAACGACGGCAACGCCATCGGCGGCGTCATCAACGTCACAACCCGCAGCGCCTTCGACATGGGCCGGCCGTTCTTCAACGGCCTGGCCTCCTATGGCGACTACGAACGCAGCGGCGGCGTGCGCAATGACAAGCCGTCCTATCGCCTGGCCTTCGCCACCGGCATGACCTTTGGCGACCAGGATCAGTGGGGCGTGGTGATCGGCGCCTCGCACGAACAGCTCGACTACGACATCCCGCAGGTGGAATCGCAGGACCCTTCGGTGCGCGAATATACCGCCGCCGGCGCGCCCGTGGCTTCCGGCGCCCCCACCGGCAACGGCATCCAGGTTCCGACCTACAGCCGCCTGTTCTGGTACAACAACACCAAGCAGCGCAGCGGCGTGAACGCCAAGATCGAATACCGCCCGACCGACACCTTCCGCTGGGAGGCCTCGGGCCTGTTCGCGCGCATGGAGGATGACGAGGAGCGGATCGAGTACCGCGTCGAACCGCTGGGCAATGTGGCGAACCAGACCCCGACCAGCGGCTTCTTCGCCCGCGGCCGCGGCGTCGTTCAGCTCAACCAGCCGATCACCAAGCGCGAGATCAGCCTGGCGCGGACCGAGTTCGCCTGGGACTTCGCCCCGCAATGGACGGCGTCCGGCGACCTCGTCTACTCGCAGGCCGCGCTCGAGGTGCCGAATCACTCGGTCGAGTTCCGCACGGTCGACGCCCAGGCCGCCAACTACGCCTTCAACTACGACACCACCAATCCGCTGTTCCCGATCTTCAATTCGGTGAACGATGCGGTCGCGCGCGACCCGGCCAACTTCGTGCTGCAACAGCACCGCGACGCGCTGACCGAGACGGAAGAAAAGACCGGTCAGGTTCGCTTCGACCTCGCCTTCGATGAAGGCGCGGACGACGGCAACCTGAAGGCCAAGTTCGGCGGCCTGCTGCGCAGCACCAAGCGCGAGTTCAACTCCAGCCAGACCAACTACCGGGCAGGACCTGGCTTCGTCTACACCCTGGCCGAGGTCGACAAGGCCGGCCCCAGCGAACTGATCGCCGGCCGTTACCTGCTGTCGCCGCGCATCGACGCCAGCCAGGCCATGGCCTTCTTCAACGCCAACCGTGGCCGGTTCGTCACCAGCGTCACCGCCCCGACCGGCGACTACGAGGTCAAGGAAGACATCTACGCCGCCTATGCCCAGGCCAGCTACGCGTGGGGCGACTTCACCCTGCTGGGCGGTCTGCGTTACGAGCGCACCGAGGTCGAATCCGACGCCGTGCGCAGCACAGGCGGTGTTCTGACCCCGGTCAGCAATTCCGGCTCCTATGGCAACTGGATGCCCAGCCTGCACCTCGAATGGAAGCCGATGCAGGATCTGGTCGTCCGCGCCGCCTGGACCAACACCATCGGCCGCCCCGACTACGGCTCGCTCGCCGCCACCGAGAACCTCAGCTTCGACGGCAGCCAGGCGACCCTCTCGCGCGGCAATCCGGGCCTGAAGGCCCGCGAGAGCCGCGGCCTCGACCTGTCGGTCGAATACTATCCGCGCGACGGCATGGTCTCGCTGGCGGTGTTCTCCAAGGAGATCGAGAACGAGATCTTCACCCTGTCCTCGACCCAGACCCTGGACGTCGGACGCGGTCCGGAGAGCGTGCTGGTCTCCACCCCGCGCAACGCCGAGTCCGCGAAGATCCGCGGCGTGGAGTTCGCCGTGCAGCAGGCCTTCACCTTCCTGCCCGAGCCGTTCGACGGGTTCGGCTTCAACGGCAACATCACCTGGCTGGACACCGAGTTCACTTTCCTGACCTCGGCTGGCCCGCGCACGACCGGCCTGTATCAGCAGCCGGAGATCACCACGAACGAGTCGATCTACTATCAGCGCGGCCCGTTCGAGGCCCGGGTCTCGCACAACTACATCGGCGGTCAGCTTGAGACGATCAACGACGCCAACCCCAACTCCGATCAGTACTGGAAGGGCCGGCACCTGTTCGACGCCAGCGTCTCGTGGCGCTTCAACGACAACCTGACGGTCTTCGTCGAGGGCCAGAACCTGTCCAACACCGGCCGCCAGGAAGTCACCGGCCCCGGCCGCCGCTACCTGCAAGAGTGGGCCAACTACGGCCGCACCTATTGGGTCGGCGCGGCGTTGAACTTCTAAGGAGGCCGGCATGATCCGACATCTGGTTCTGGCCGGGGCGCTCGTCGCCTCGGCCGCCTCGGCCCAGGAAGCGGCCCCTCCCTCGCGCTCGGCCGAGGTGCTACGCCGCTACTCGGCGCCGGAAGCCCGCCAGGGCGTGGCTGTCGATCGCAGCCATGTCTACGCCGTCGCCAACTCCACGATCGCCAAATACGACAAGAAGACCGGGATGAAGGTGGCGGAGTGGAAGGGCGATCCTGTCCGCTATCCGCACATCAACTCGTGCTCGGTGATCGGCAAGGAGCTGGTTTGCGCCAGCTCCAACTTCCCGGCGGTCCCGCACACCAGTTCGGTGGAGTTCTTCGATCCGGCGACCATGACCCACCTGCGCACCGTGGCGCTCGGCCTTGGGACCGGCTCGATCACCTGGATCGACCGTAAGGACGGAGCCTGGTGGGCGGCTTTCGCCAACTATGACGGCAAGGGCGGCGAGGCCCCCCGCGATCACCGTCATACGGCTCTGGTGCGGTTCGACGACCAGTGGCGCAAGACCGAGAGCTGGAGCTTCCCGCCCTCGATCCTGGAACGCTTCAAGCCGATGAGTTCGTCGGGCGGCGGCTGGGGTCCGGACGGCCGGCTCTACATCACCGGCCACGATCACCCCGAGCTCTACATCCTGACCCTGCCCAAGGGCGGGGCTGTACTCGACCATGTCGGAACCGTCGGCGTGCCCGTCGAGGGCCAGGCGATCGACTGGGATGAAAGCCAGCCCGGCGTGCTCTACGGCATCAGCCGGCCCAACCGCGAGATCCTCGCCATGCGGGTCCTGCCGGCGAAATAGGCGGGGCCCTAGGCCTCCAGCTCGATGTCCCAGTAGAGGTAGTCGAGCCAGCTTTTGTGCAGGTGGTGCGGCGGGAATTTCCGGCCGCGATCCTGCAGTTCATGAGCCGTCGGGCGGCGCGGCTGATGGAAGGGGTGCATGTGCGCCTCGTGCGGCGTCCGCCCGCCCTTGGCCAGATTGCAGCGCGCGCAAGCCGTGACGATGTTCTCCCAGGTCGTCCGCCCCCCCCGCGAGCGGGGCACGACGTGGTCGAACGTCAGATCCTCCCCCACCGTGCAGTACTGGCAGCTGAAGGAATCGCGCAGGAACAGGTTGAAGCGCGTAAAGGCCGGCGGCCGATCTTGCGGCACGTAGTGCTTCAGCGAGACGACGCTCGGAAGCCGCATGGCGAATGAGGGAGAGTGGACTTCCTGGTCGTAGGTCGAGACCACATCGACACGATCAAGGAACACCGCCTTGATCACCTCCTGCCACGGCCAGAGGGACAGCGGATAGTAGCTGAGGGGACGGAAGTCCGCGTTCAGCACAAGGCAGGGCCAGCCGGAGGGCGGGTGACTAAGCACCTGCATGGCCGGGCCTCCCGGAGAGCAGAGCTGCTCTTATGGGGTGCGGGTAGAGACTGAAGACAGGCCCCCTTTCGCGATCCGAGCATCCGGCGAGTCGCCCACGTGGGTGACTCCCGTGACCTGAGAATTATAGGTCAGAACTTGAGACAGCTCCATGACTAGCGCAAGCATCCCGCCCGGGAAAATTGGTCCCGGACGGGACACGCACTGCCCGCATTAGACGCCCACGACGGCGGTGGCGCCGGCGAGGCTCAGGCTGATGAGCACGAAGACCACCGCGACGCCGGTGTCGAAGAAGCGGCCGAGATTGGTAAGAGCAGACATTGTTTCGTTTCCTGTCGGTTTGATGTCAGGCGCCGCCTCAGCGAGGCCCCGTCCGATCTGGACAATGCTTAGATAGACCCCCATCTGAACGATGTACAGATACATTTTACAATGTAAGTTATTCAGAATTGCATAGGTCGCGGCGGGCAACAAAAAGGGGACCCGACGGGGTCCCCTTTCGAAATCACGCGATACTGCAGGTGGAGATCTAAGCGCCGACCGACGCCGTCGCCGCCGCCAAACCGATGCTGAGCACCAACAAGGCCACAGGGACGAAGCGATCAAGAAGCCGTTCGAAACGGGTCAAACGAGCGAGAGACATTACACACACCTTCCAGTTTGAACCCTCGGGGGAGCGAGGCGTTTGATATTTGAACGATGTTAAGATAACACCGATCTAAACGCCGTCAAGATGATCTTTACGCCGTCCAGATTCAGATTTAGAGTAGCTGCTATGAGAGAAGCTGCAGCCGCCGACAACAGGCCCTATCACCATGGCGATCTTCGCCGCGCGCTGATCGACGCCGCTCGACGACTGCTGGAAAACGAGGGCCCGACCGCCCTCTCGTTGCGCGCGGTCGCCCGCGAGGCAGGCGTCAGTCCGGCCGCGCCTTACCACCATTTCAAAGACAAGGGCGAACTGCTCGACGCCGTGGCCCATGAGGGCTGGGATCTGCTGAACGAGCTGATGACCGAGGCGCGCGCGCGCCAGACATCGGTGCGCGACAAGCTGACGGCGCTGGGCGTGGCCTATGTGAAGTTCGCCCGTGACAACCCGGCGCTCTACCGCGTGATGTACGACTGCTCGCGCGACAAGGAAAACCTGCCCGAACACCTGCACGCCGACAACGACAGCGCCTATTGCCAGGTCCGCGACACCCTGGTCGAGGCGGGCGCCTCGCCCCTTGATGAAACCGAACTGGAACTGGCCACCACGGCGGCCTGGTGCGCCGCTCACGGCCTGGCCGAAATGGTCGCCTTCAAGCAATTCGACCACCTGAAGATTTCGATGGGCGGCGAAGAGGCCTTCCTCCGCGGTGTGTTCGAACACATGGGCATTTTCGGACACGGCCGCACGGACTAGAAGTCTGCGGGTGTTCGTCACCCGCTTCGCCCCTTCGCCAACCGGCTACCTGCACCGGGGTCACGCATTCTCGGCCCTGAGCGCACACGAGGCCGCCCGCGCCGCCGGCGGCCGCTTTATCCTGCGCATTGAAGACATCGACACGACGCGTTCACGGCCGGAGTTCGAGGCCGCAATCTATGAGGATCTGGCCTGGCTGGGCCTGGCGTGGGACGTGCCGGTCCGCCGGCAGTCCGAACACCTCGACGACTACCATGCCTCGCTCGCGGCGCTGGCGGCGTCCGGTCTCATCTATCGTTGCTTCAGGACCCGCAAAGAGATCGCCGAGGATATCGGCCGAGCCCCCCACGGGACGATGGACGCTTGGCGCGGCGCGCCCCTGCCCGCCGATGAGGAAGCCCAGCGTCTCGCAGCCGGAGAGCCCTACGCCTGGCGGCTTTCCCTCAACGCCGCCGAGGCCGCGCTCGGCGCACGGCCCCTCACCTTCCGCGAAGAAGGTCACGGTCCGAACGGCGAGCACGGGCTGATAGTCGCAGACCCGACCCTGGGCGGCGACGTCGTGCTGGCCCGCAAGGACGTCGGCGTGGCCTACCATCTGGCCGTCGTCGTCGATGACGCGCTGCAAGGCGTCAACCATGTGATCCGCGGCCAAGACCTGTTCGAGGCCACCCATGTCCAAAGGCTGCTGCAAGCCTTGCTGAACCTGCCTACGCCCCTCTATCGCCATCACCGCCTGCTTACAGGCGCCGACGGCAAGCGCTTCGCCAAGCGCGACAAGGCCGAGACTTTGAGAGACTTGCGGGCCCGGGGCGTCACCCCGAGCGACCTGCGGCGGGAGATGGGTTTTGACTGAAGTGACGGCCACGCGCGACACCAGCTACGCCAAGGCCCTTGCGGTCCTGGTGGCGGGAGCCGCGATCATCGGCCTCGCGCCGATCCTGGTGCGGCTGGCCGACGCAGGTCCGGCCGCCATCGGATTCTGGCGCGTGACCTTCGCCATGCCGCTGCTGGCCCTGATCGCGCTGCGGACCGACGGCGGCGTGGGACGGCCGTCCAAGTTCGCCCTGCTGGCGGGGGGCGCTTTCGCCTGCGACCTGGCCTTCTGGCACTACAGCATCCATTTCACCTCGGTCGCCAACGCCACCGTGCTGACCAACCTGACCCCTGTCGTCGTCACCGCGGCCGCCTGGATTTTCCTGAAGCAGCGTCCCGCCAAGCTGTTCGTCGCCGCCGTTGGACTGGCCGTCGCCGGCGCCTGGATGATGGCGGTGGGCCGCGGCGAACACGCGGCCGGAGCCAACCCGCCGCTGGGCGATGTGCTCGCCCTGACCACGGCGGTCTGGTACGCGCTCTACTTCCTGGCCATCAGCGCCGCTCGGCGCAGCGTCGGCGCGACTCGGGTCATGTTCTGGTCCGGCGTCGCCAGCGCCCCGCTGCTGCTAGCCGCCGCCCTGGCCCTAGGCGAGGACATCTTCCCAATCACCAACGGGGGCTGGGCTGCGCTCGTGGCGCTCGGGATCATGCACGTCGCCGGACAGGGTTCGATCGCCTGGGCGCTCGGCCGGCTGCCGGCCGCAACCGCGTCGGTGGTGGTGCTCGTCCAGCCGGTGGTCGCTGCGATCCTCGGTTGGATGCTGTTCGCCGAAGCGCTGGGGCCCGTCCAGGCGCTAGGCGCCGCCATCGCGCTCGGCGGCGTGGTCCTGGCGCAAGCGGCGTCGCGCAAACCTGCTTCAGCCTAGGCCATAGGCCAGTCTCGCCGCCTCGATGGCCGCGAGCTTGGCGTGCAAAGCGCTCCAATCGTCGCGTTGGGCGATGTCGGCCCAGATCGCCTCGATCTCTTCGTAGATCAACTCCTGCGGCTCGGCGGCGGCGAAGTAAGCTGCGTCCAGTCGCTCGGGACGGTCGCGTTCGAAGGTCTTCACGATTTCTCGGAAGTCCGCGAACGCCTCGCCCGCATAGATGTCGCCGCGCAGGCTGGCCAAGGCTCGGGTTTCATCCCCGGTGAACCAGTCGAAGAAGAACGGCTCCCAGCGCAGACGGTCCCCGCCCTCGGCGATCGCCCGGAACGCCGCATTGGCCAGAGCGACGTCATCCTCCTCCGACCGGCTCTTGAGCCCCAGCCGGGCCAACATCGCCGCCGCCAGTTCAGCGCGATAGGCTGGGCCGAAGCCATTCAGGACCTCGATCAGGCCCTCCTGCGGCGCGACCAGGGTGAAGGTTCCTGCAAGCTGTTGCAGGTTCCAGAACACCGTCTCCGGCTGCCGGCCAAAGCTGTAGAGGCCCGAGGTGTCGAAATAGGCTGCGGTGAAGTTCGGATCGTTGCGCGGCAGGAACCGGTAGGGGCCGTAGTCGAAGCTCTCGCCGGTGATGTTCATGTTGTCGGTGTTGAGCACGCCATGCACGAAGCCCGCCGTCATCCAACGCGCGGTCAGCCGTGCGGCGCGGGCCGCGACGGCGCCCAGTAGGGCGGTCGCACGATCCGGCGCCTCGGCGAGTTCGGGATAGTAGAGCTCGATGACGTGATCGACGAGTTGGCCAATCCGCTCGGCGCTTTGGAAATAGGCGTGACGTTGGAAGCTGCCGAACCGAACATGGCTGTGCGACAGGCGCACTAGTACGGCTGAACGGGTCGGGCTGGGTTCGTCGCCGCGTACGAGGTCCTCACCCGTCTCGATCAGGGAGAAGGTGCGGGAGGTCGGCACGCCCAAGGCCTCAAGCATGGCGGTGGCCAGCACTTCGCGCACGCCCCCTTTCAGGGTCAGCCGCCCGTCGCCGGCCCGCGACCAGGGCGTCTGGCCCGATCCCTTGGTGCCAAGCTCCAACAGCCGGTCCGTACCGGCCTCTCGCATCTGGGCGAAGGTAAAGCCGCGGCCATCGCCCAGGTCGGGGTTGTAAACGCGGAACTGGTGGCCGTGATACCGCTGGGCCAACGGCTGAGGCAGATTGCCGGGCAGCGGCTCGAACCGTCCGAAGTGTGCGATCCACTCGGCGTCGGTCAGGGTGTCGAGCCCGACGCTCGCCGCCGCGCGATCATTTCGGAACCGCAGGGTGGTCATCGGGAAGTCCGCGGCGGCCACCGGGTCGGCGAATTCGGGCCCCAATTCCTGGACACGCGGATCGGGGCGATAGGCGGGGGAAACGGGCATGGCTTCCAGATGGAGCAGCCACCGCCCGGCGGCAAGCGCCCCGACGCGATCACTTCGACGCCAACCACGTCTGATTGCGGTGTTACCGGGCAAAGGCCATGCTAACCGACAGCATGGCTCGCAGAATTACGCTCGATTTCCTGAAGACCGAAAGCGCCTCGGGCCTGATCCTGACGACCGCGGCCCTGGCCGCCGTCATGCTCGCCAATTCACCCTGGTCCGAGCACTACTTCGCCTTCATCAGACACGAGATCCCTGTTCAGATCGGCCCGTTCCACGAGGTCAAGCCGGTCTACAAGTGGATCAAGGACGGCTTGATGGCGATCTTCTTCTTCGTCGTCGGGTTGGAGATCAAACACGAGATCCTGCGGGGCGAGCTTTCCAACCCCAGGCGCCTGGCCTTGCCGGTGCTGGCCGCCATCGGCGGCATGGCGGCGCCGGCCCTGGTCTATCTGCTGATCAACGCCGGACCGAACGGCTCGCCTCAGGGCTGGCCGACGCCGACCGCCACAGACATCGCTTTTGCGCTCGCCGCCCTGGCCGTGGCCGCGCCGCGCCTGCCGTCATCCCTGCGGATCTTCCTGCTGACCTTGGCCATCGCCGACGACCTCGGCGCCGTGGCCCTGATCGCGATCCTGTTCACCGCCGACGTCAATCTCTACGCCTTGGGCGGAGCGGCCGCAGCCATCGGCCTGATGGCCCTGATGTCGAGGTGGAAAACCGCGCCCTACCTCTTCTATGCGGCGTGTTTCGCCCTGGCTTGGGCCTTCTGCCTGAAGAGCGGCGTCAACACCTCGCTGGCCGGGGTGGCGGCGGCCATGACCATCCCCATCGATCCGCGCAAGCCAGGTCACGAAGGCCCATTGAAGCACTTCATGGAGAGCTTGCATCCCTATGTGGCCTTCCTGATCCTGCCGCTGTTCGCCTTCGCTGCGGCCGGCTTCTCGTTCCAGGGCCTGTCGTTCTCGACCCTCCTCAGCCCCGTCCCGCTCGGCATCGCGCTGGGCCTGTTCATCGGCAAGCAGATCGGCGTGTTCGGGGTGGCGGCCGCCGTCATCGGCCTGAAGCTCGCCCGCCGTCCGACTGGCGCGAAATGGCTGGAGCTCTACGGCGTCTCGCTGCTCTGCGGCGTCGGCTTCACCATGAGCCTGTTCATCGGCGGCCTGGCCTTCGATCCCAACGACACCCTGGCCCAGACCGAGGTTCGCATGGGGGTGATCGTCGGATCGGTGGTTTCCACCCTGGTCGGCATGATCGTGCTGAGCATCGCCCAACGCCAACGCGACCTGGCCGGAGACTAGCAAGCCCACGCTTGCATCAGCCTGCTTCTGCCGTCCTAGATGTCGGACGACGAAAGAAGCAGGGAGCATGGGCCATGGCTCGCGACACCGCCGACGGGTTCGTACACGACAAGTTCTCGCCGGTGCGCGAGGCGTTTAACGCCAATCTATCCAGCGGCGCCGATGTAGGCGCAGCCTTCTGCGCCACGCTCGAAGGCGAGACGGTGGTCGACATCTGGGGCGGCTTCGCCGACGAGGCACGCACGCGGCCCTGGGAAGAGAACACCATCGTCAACGTCTACTCGACGACCAAGACGATGACCGCCCTGACCGCCCTGCTGGTCGCCGATCGCGGCGAACTCGACTTCGACGCTCCGGTCGCACGCTACTGGCCCGAATTCGCCGCCGCCGGGAAGGAGAACGTCAAGGTCAGCCACTTGATGAGCCACAGCGCCGGGCTCTCGGGCTGGAAGGAGCCGATCACCAAGGACGACCTCTACGACTGGGACAAGGTGACCAGCCTGCTGGCCGCCCAGGCGCCCTATTGGGAGCCCGGCACGGCGCCCGGCTATCATGCCCTGACCCAGGGCTATCTGGTCGGCGAGGTCATTCGGCGCATCACCGGCAAGTCGCTGGGCACGGTGTTCCGCGAGGAAATCGCCGAGCCCCTGGGGGCCGACTTCCACATCGGCCTGCCGGCCTCCGAGGACGGCCGCGTCGCCGATCTGATCCCGCCGCCGCCCGGCTCGGCCATTGCAGATCGGGCCGAGTCCGAGCTGCAGGCCAACATGTCGAACAACCCCGGCATCGACGTCAGCGAGACCCGCACCCGCGCCTGGCGCGGCGCGGAAATCCCTGCGGCCGGCGGGACCGGCAATGCGCGGTCGGTGGCCCAAATCCACGCCATCCTGGCCAATGGTGGCGTCGCCAAGGGCCGGCGCTTCCTCTCCGAGGCCGGCTGCCGCAAGGCGCTGGAGCTGCAGGTCGAGGGACAGGACCTGATCCTGGGCATGCCCGCCCGCTTTGGCCTGGGCTTCGGGCTCGCAGGCGGCGTCACGCCGCTGCCCAATCCCAACACCATCTTCTGGGGCGGCTATGGCGGCTCGATCGCGATCATCGACATGGATGCCCGCACCAGCTTCGCCTACGTCATGAACAAGATGGCCCCGACCACCACCGGCGACATGCGGGGCTTTGGCCTGGCCATGGCGATGTGGGACGCGCTGGGCGTGATCTAGACCAGCTGATCGGCCCAGGCCTGATCGTCGCGCGCCGCGGCGATCACCGTCAGGTCCCCGGCGAAGGCGGCGACGCTTTCGACGGTCTGGACGAAGTCAGGCGCGTCGGGCTCGGCGCTCTGGCTGACCACCACAGCGTGGATGGCCAGGCCGCGCGCGCGCAGCGTCTCGATGGCGGTCAGGGTGTGGCTGATGGCCCCCAGATAGGAGCCGCCGACCAGCACCGTCGGCAGGCCGAGCGCCAGCATCAGGTCCAGCCCCGTGGCGTCTTCCGAAATGGGCGACATCACCCCGCCGACGCCCTCGACCAGGGTGAGATCGGCCGCGCTCGCCGCCAGCCCTGCTCGGCAAAAGTCGGTGAGTTGCGCCAGGCGCAGGTCGTAGTTCTGCAACCGCGCGGCCATCGGCGGCGACAACGCCGCATCGAACCGCAGTGGCGAGATCGCATCCAAGGTCTCCAAGGTCAGCGGCCGGCCTAGCGCCGCCAGCAGCCGGCCTGGGTCGCTCTGGCTCCAGTCCTGCGGATCAAAGCCGCTGACCACCGGCTTGAGCGCCTCAACGCTCAGCCCCTTGGCGCGGGCGGCGCGCAGGATGGCGCAGGCGGCGAAGGTCTTGCCCACATCGGTGTGAGCGCCGGAAATGAACAAGGTCTGGGTCATGGGTTCACCAACGAGCGCACCGCCGCCGCCAACCGGTCGATCTCGGCGTCGGGATGGCCGGCGGTGAAGGCCAGCCGCAACCGGGCGGTCCCCTCCGGCACGGTCGGCGGCCGGATCGCCACGGCGAGGAAGCCCTGGGCCTCCAGCTCGCGCGCGGCGGCCAGGGTGCGGTCGGCCTCGCCCATCAGGATCGGCACCACCGCGCTGGTGGCGTCGGGCAGGTTGAGGGCGCGTGTGAAGCGGCGGGCCTTGGCCAGCGGCGCGGCGACCAGTTCCGGATCGCTGGCGATGATGTCGAGTGCGGCGAGGGCCGCGGCGGCGTTCGCCGGCGGCAGGCCGGTCGTATAGACCAGGGTGCGCGACCGGGTCTTCAGAAGGTCGATGACCGGCCGGCTGGCGCAGACATAGGCGCCGTAACCGCCCAGCGCCTTGGAGAATGTGCCCATGGCTAGGTCTACCTTGGCGGTGGGGAACATCGCCGCCGCGCCGCGCCCCTCGCCCACCACGCCCAAGCCGTGGGCGTCATCGACCAGCAGCCAGGCGTCGTGCGCCTGGGCCAGGGCGCTGATCTCGTCCAGCGGCGCGAGGTCGCCGTCCATCGAGAACACGCCGTCCGTAGCAATCAGCGCGCGTCCCGCCTCGGCGCGATAGAGCGCGAGCTTGGCGGCCAGGTCTTCTACATCGTTGTGGCGGAAAGCGACGATGCGAGCGCCCGACAGTTGCGAGCCCGACCAGATGCAGGCGTGGGCCAGGTCATCAATCAGGATCAGGTCGCCCTGCCCCACCACCGTCGGGATGATCCCGGAATTGGCCAGGTAGCCCGAGCCGAACACGCAGGCGGCCTCCGCGCCCTTCAGCGCCGCCAGCCGCGCCTCTAGCTCTGTGAAAATCGGGTGGTCGCCCGTCACCAACCGCGAGGCGCCGGCCCCGACGCCATGCGCCTCCACGGCAGCAACGGCCGCGGCCTTCACCGCCGGATGGTGGGAGAGATTTAGATAGTCGTTGCAGGAGAAGGACAACAGCCGCCGCCCATTTCGCTCCACCCAGAGCCCATCGATCCGATGCGTGGGGACCAGGGTGCGCTTGAGGCTGCGCGCCTCGAGGCCGGTGAGCTTGGTTTGGGCGAACGCGGTCAGACTGTCGGTCATGGCCGGGCGGTATGCACGAGGTTGGCCGTGGGTTAAAGCCGCCTTCCCTCCCGCCCGGGAGATGTTGGGAGCGTGCGTATGACCGAGCAACCGGACTGGATGACCGCGGGCGCAGCCCACGTCTGGCGACCCTATTGCCAGATGAAGACCGCCCCGCCGCCGCTGGCCGTCGCCCGCACGCAAGGCGCCCGGATCATTCTGGAGGACGGCCGCGAGCTGGTGGACGGGATCGCATCGTGGTGGACGGCGGTTCACGGCTACAACCACCCTCACATCGCCGCGGCCGTGACCGAGCAACTCAGCCGCGCGCCGCACGTGATGTTCGGCGGATTGGCGCATGAGCCGGCCTATCGACTGGCTGGGCGGCTCGCGGCCCTGCTGCCGGGCGACCTCGACCACGTCTTCTTCGCCGAGAGCGGGTCGGTCTCGGTCGAGATCGCCATGAAGATGGCGCTGCAGTTCTGGATCAACCAGGGCGTGGCGGGCAAGAACCGCTTCCTCAGCTTCCGCGGCGGCTATCACGGCGACACCCTGGCCACGATGACGATCTGCGATCCCGAGGAGGGCATGCACAGCCTGTTCGCCGGGGTGATGCCGGCCCAGCATGTGGTCGACCTCCCGGTGGACGCCGCCTCCGAGGCGGCGCTCGACGCGGCCCTGGCGCAGAAGGGCGCGGAGATCGCCGCCATCATCGTCGAGCCCCGAGTCCAGGGCGCCGGCGGCATGCTGTTCCACGGCGACGAGGTGCTACGCACCCTGCGGCGGTTGGCCGACAAGCACGGGGTGCTGCTGATCTTCGATGAGATCTTCGTCGGCTTCGGCCGCACCGGCGACCTGTTCGCCTGCACGGGCTCTGGCGTCATCCCCGACATCGTGACCCTGTCCAAGGCCCTGACCGGCGGCACCCTGCCGCTGTCGGCGGCGATCGCGCGCAAGCCGGTGTTCGAGGCGTTCTGGTCCGATGACGCGGGCGCGGCTCTGATGCACGGCCCGACCTATATGGGCAATCCGCTGGCCTGCGCGGCGGCCAACGCCTCGCTGGACCTCTTCGAGACCGGAGCCTGGAAGGCCGACGTTGCGCGGATCAACGCCGCCTTGACCGAAGGGCTGGAGCCCTGCCGAACAGCGCCAGGCGTCGTCGATGTCCGCACCCTGGGCGCCATCGGCGTGGTCGAGTTCGATCATCCGGTGGAGACCGGCCCGCTCTGCATGGCGTTCGTCGAGCAAGGTTGCTGGATCCGTCCGATGGGCAAGGTCGTCTACCTCGCCCCGCCCTATGTCACGACGGACGAGGAACTGGCCCGCCTGACCGGCGCGATCCAGGCGGTGTTGCTGGGCTAGGCCCGCGCCCCCCGCGGCGCCGCTTGACCACGCCTGGACTCCGAATAACATTGTTCAATCAATGTCCTGCGGAGGCTCGGGATGGGGTATCGGTTGAAGGCGGCGCTCGCCGTCGGGCTTGGCCTTTCGCTCGCCGGCTCGCCGGTCCAGCCCGACATCTCGCCCGCGCTCCTGGCCGCGCTGGACCCAAGTCGGGCGGCTGCGTCGCTCTGTATGGATCGCGACGCCCAGGGCTCGCTCGCTCGCCGACTGCTGATCTCGGCGGCGTTCGCGGCGCCGGCTGGCCAAGCCGCGCCGATTCCACTGTACGACGACCTCACCAAGTCGCCCTTTCCGATCACCACCTCCAATCCCGAGGCGAAGAAATACTTCAGCCAAGGTCTGCTGATGAACTACGGCTTCAACCACGCCGGCGCCGTGCGATCCTTCCGCGCGGCCCAGCGCCTGGACCCCGACTGCGCCATCTGCTGGTGGGGTGAGGCGGTGGCGTTGGGGCCGAATATCAACGCCCCGATGGACGAGCGCGATCGCGGGGCGGCGTTGGACGCCATGGACCGGGCCATGGCCCTCCGTGGCAAAGCCTCGCCAATGGAGCGCGCCCTGATCGAGGCTGTGGCCACCCGCTATTCGCGCGACCCGAAGGCCAGCCGGGCCGACCTCGACGGGGCCTACGCCGACGCCATGCTGGCGGTCGCCCAGCGCTTCCCTGCCGACGACGACGTGGCCGTCCTGGCCGCGGAGGCAGTGATGGACACCAGTCCCTGGAACTACTGGGAGGCCGACAAGCGGACGCCGGTCGGCCGCAGCGACGAAGCCGTGCGCCTCGCCGAGACTGTGCTGGGCCGCAACCCCGCCCATGTGCAGGCGGCCCACCTCTACATCCACCTCATGGAAGCCGCCGACCCGCAGCGCGCCGAGGCCGCGGCCGATCGCATGTCGACGCCCGTGGCCCCGAGCGCGGCGCACCTCGTCCACATGCCGTCCCACATCTACTACAACCGCGGGCGGTACGCAGATTCCGTCAAGGTGAACCTGACGGCCGCGCGGGCCGACGAGGCCTTCATCCGCAGCGCCGGCGACCAAAGTCTCGTTCGCTACGGCTACTACCCCCACAACGTCCATTTCATGGTGACCTCGGCGCAGATGGCCGGCGACATGGACACCGCCATTGGGGAGGCGAAGCGCCTCCGGACCATCCTCGATCCCGAGACGTCGGCGCGAATCGGATGGGTGCAGGCCATCGACGCCGCGCCCTATCTCGCCATGGCGCAGTTCGCAGAGCCGGATGCGATCCTAGCCATGCCCACGCCTGACGCACGCCTGCCCTACGCCACCGCCATGTGGCGCTACGCACGGGCCATCGCCTACGCCCAACGAGGCGATACGAAAGGCTTCAACGGGGAAATCGCCGCGATGCAGGCCCTGGCGAAGTCGGGTGCCTTCGCCGGCATGATCGAGCAGGGCGTGCCGGCTCCCGACCTGCTGGCCCTCGCCGAAGCGGTAGCACGCGGCCATCAGGCTACGGCAGGCAAGCGCTACGGAGACGCCATCGAGCACTATCGCAAGGCGATCGAGATTGAGCGGCGCCTACCCTACCAGGAGCCGCCCTACTGGTATTATCCAGTCAATCAGTCCCTGGGCGCGGCCCTGTACCTGGCGGGCCGCTACGACGAGGCGAGCCAAGCGTTCCGCGCCGCCCTCACCCAGGCGCCGAACAACGGCTGGGTGCTGTATGGCCTGGCCGAAAGCGAGGCGGCCCAGGGCCGTAAGGTCGACGCAGCCGCCGCGAGGCAAGCTTTCGCCAGATCCTGGGCCGGCAAGCCAGACTGGCTCCGCATGGAGCGGCTCTGACCCTTGATAGATCCTCCCCCCTGAGGGAGGATCTACGTCAGCCCAGCGCCGCCTTCAGGGCCGCCGCCGTCTCCTTGGCGGCCGCCGTGATGGCCGGTGAAACATCGCCCATCAAATAGAAGTCATGGACCAGGTCGGGATACTCGACGTGGGTCGCCTTCACCCCGGCGGCGTTCAGGCGCGCGGCGTAGTCGCGGCCCTCGTCCTTCAGCGGATCATAGCCGGCGGTGACCACCAGGGCCGGCGGCGTTCCAGCCACGTCGGCCTTGGCGCCGATATTGGCGCGGGCGGCCTGCGGATGGTCGCCGACCGCCAGACACTTGTCGAACCAGGCGATCGCCGCCTTGGTCAGGATCGGACCGTCCAGGTCCTTGCGCGACTGGGTCTCTTCGTCAGGCCAGATGCCCGGATAGAGCAACAGCTGGAAGGCCAGCTTGCGCTTCGGATCGTTCTTCAGATCGATGGAGACCGAGGCCGCCAAGTTGCCGCCCGCCGAGCAGCCGCCGACTGCGACACGGGCCGGGTCGAAGCCGATCTCGGCAGCGTGGTCGAACACCCACTTCACCGACGCCAGGGCGTCGTCATGGCCGGCCGGGAACGGATGCTCGGGCGCGAGCCGGTAGTCGACGGCCAGAACGCGGATCCCTGCGAAACTGGCCAGACGCCGGCAATGGCCGTCATGGCTTTCAAGATCGCCGATGGCGAAGCCGCCGCCGTGGAAATAGACGAGGCCGGGCGTCGTCGCGGGCGCGCCGGCCGGCGTATAAAGTCGGGCGCCGATCGGGCCGTCGGCTCCAGCGACCTGCAGGTCGCGAGCCTCGACGTCCTTGGGAGCGTTCAGGTTCTGGGCGGCGCGCTGCATGCGGTAGCCGGCCCGGATCATCTCAGGCGGAATGGCGTCAAGCGGCGGCGCGGGCTGGCCGGCGGCTGCGGCGTCGGCCTGGTCGATCATCGCCTTGATATGAGGGTCCATGCGGGACTCCTTTCCTGTTCGCTCATCCCTGCCTCCGCGATTGCGGAAGCCCCTTCACGGATCGGGCGAGGGAACCATGGCCCCCTCGCCCTTTCACGCATCGATCAGTCCACCCTACGAGGGGCGGATCTTGTCGTTGTTATTCAGCAGCTTCCTTCGGCGCGTAGCCGAGGACCGCCTTGACTTCGAGGAACTCGTTGAAGGCGAAATCGCCCCACTCGCGCCCGTTGCCGCTCATCTTGTAGCCGCCGAAGGGAGCCATCAGGTCCCCGCCGCCGCCGTTGATCGACACCTGACCAGCGCGCAGCTTGGAAGCCACTTCGCGAGCCTTGGCGAGGTCGGCGGCCTGGACATAGGCGGCCAGACCGTACTCGGTGTCGTTGCCGATCTGAATGGCTTGATCGACGTTTTCGTAGCCGAGGATCGACAGCACCGGACCAAAGATCTCTTCCTTGGCGATGGTCATTTCCGGGGTCACGTTGGCGAAGACGGTCGGCTTCACATAGTAGCCGACGTCCAGACCTTCCGGACGGCCGACGCCGCCGGCGACCAGGGTCGCGCCCTCGTCGATGCCGGCCTGGATCAGCTTCTGGATCTTGTTGAACTGGACCTCGGAGACCACCGGGCCGAGCTGGCTGTTGCCGTTCGGATCGCCGACAGTGACCTGGGCGGCGGCTTCCTTAGCCACGGCGATGGCCTCGTCCATACGCTTGGTCGGGACCAGCATGCGGGTCGGGGCGTTGCAGGACTGACCGGAGTTGGTCATCACGGTCGCCACGCCACGGCCGACGCCCTTGGCGAAGGCGTCGTCGTCGAGGACGATGTTCGGGCTCTTGCCGCCCAGTTCCTGAGCCACGCGCTTGACGGTCGGGGCGGCGTTCTTGGCCACCTCGATGCCGGCGCGGGTCGAACCGGTGAACGAGATCAGGTCCACGTCCGGGTGGCTCGACAGCGGCACGCCGACGCCGATGCCGTCGCCCTGCACCAGGTTGAACACGCCGGCCGGCACGCCGGCGGCGTGCATGATCTCAGCGAAGATGTGGCCGGTGAACGGCGCGACTTCCGAAGGCTTCAGGACCATGGTGCAGCCCGTCGCGATGGCCGGGGCCACCTTGCAGACGATCTGGTTCAGCGGCCAGTTCCAGGGGGTGATGAACCCGCAGACGCCGATCGGCTCCTTGACGATCATCGTCGGGCCGCGGTCTTCGCTGAACTTGAAGTCCTTCAGCACAGCGGCGGCAGTGCCGATGTGGCCCATGCCGATCGGAACCTGAGCGCGTTGCGCCAGCGAAGCCGGGGCGCCCATTTCTTCGGTCACGGCGGTGGCCAGGTCGCCAAAGCGCTTCTGGTACTCGGCCATGATGCGGTTCAGGACATCCAAGCGCTCTTCGCGGCTGGTCTGCGACCAGGTGACGAAAGCCTTCTTGGCGGCCTGAACGGCCTTGTCCACGTCGGCGGCGCCGCCGAGGGAGATCTTGCCGGCGACCTTTTCGGTGGCCGGGTTGATGACGTCGAGCGTCTTGGGTTCGACCGGATCGACCCACTGACCATCGATATAGAACTGAAGATATTCGCGCATGACGTCCTCCCGGAGGCGTTCGTTGGATTTTTGGCGCGCCGCCGAGAACCTCGGCGGCTTCAAACAAGCATTTTAGTGATCAATGATCACTAAGGAAGCCCCATTCCCCAGCTTCCCTTGGGTCGGCTCTAAGCCAATTGGTGAACATGGGGCTGTCCCGCAACCGGGCTACGGCCTTTCAGCACATATCCGGCACGTATCGAGCCGATGTAAAGGTCCTTCAGATCAGGCCCGCCCCAAGTGATGTTGGTCGGGTGATTGACCACTTCGCCGGACGGATCGTCGATCACGGTGATCACTTCCAGCGCCGGCGTGATCGCCACCACCTTGTTGGCCGCCGGCAGGCAGACCCAGAGATTGCCCTCGGCGTCCATGCCGACGCCGTCCGTATAGCCGAGGTCGTGCATCGCCACCTGCGCGCCGCCCGGCTCCTGAAGCTTGCCGAGCGCGGGGCCGTAGCGTTCGCCAGGCCCAAGCTTGGCGCCGGGCAAGATCGCGAACCGCATCACGTCGGCGCCGCTGGTCTGGGCGCAGAACAGGTGCGCCTCGTCGGCCGACAGCGCCATGCCGTTCGGAAACTTCAGCCCTTCGGCGACGATCTCCGAGGAGCCGTCCGGCCGCAGCACGAAGATGAAGCCGTCATCGCGCCCATCCAGCGCCTGGGGCCAGGTCTCTGCGTGGGTGGAATTGGCGCACCAGATGTTCCCGGCGCGATCCACGACCGGATAGTTGGCCGAGGTCAGCCGCTTGCCGCCCACTTCGGCGAGCAGGGTCTCATGAGCGCCACTCGCTGGATCGAACCGCTGCAGCGGTCCCTCCTCGCGGTCATAGATGCCGAAGTTCGCGATCAGCACCCGCCCCTGTCGGTCCATGTTGATGCCGTTCGGGGCCCCGCCCTTGGGACCCATACGCTTGAACGATCCGTCGGGCAGGATTTCAGCGACTGCGCATTGATGGTCGGACGCGAAAACCCGGCCGTCCTTGGCCACGACCACGTCCTCGGGTCGATCAATGCCGACAGCCACCTTGGTGAAGGCGCCGGGCGCAATGGGCTGAAGCGGCATGGTTTCCTCGGGCGTTTCTTTTCAGCTTGGCCCGCCCGAACGGGGTTCGACAAGAGCGGTCAGCCGCCAGCCGCAAGAATCACGGCTGACCGGATGACCACAACGCCCACGCTGCTCGCTTGCTATGCCGGGGAGCTCCATGCCGATTTGCGGCGGCGCACGGCGGCCCCTGTCAGCCCAAAGCCCACGATCATCATCGCCCAGGTCGCCGGCTCTGGAACTGCCGAGCCGTCGGGGAGGAAGGTGAAATCCAGGTTCAGGGTCGTGCCGTCGGCATAGGAGAGGCCACCCCAATTGATCCGCAGGTCGTTGCCGACGATTGACACCCGGCTGCTGTCGAAGCCCGCCAGGGTGGAGGAACTGTTCACCGACACGCCCGTGATCCCGGAGATCGCCGCACCGGAAAAGATCGGCCCATTGAACGTGCCCGCCGTCCCCCAGACCGGGGCCGGAAGCGTCGTATTGAGCAGCAACCCGAGCGTCGTCGCGCCGAAATCGACATGGATATAGGTCACGCCCTCGATGTCGATCACCGACTCCTCGCCGCCTCCGACGACGAAATACTGAGGGGTGTAGGTGGCGCCGGCATAGGGCGCCACGTCGGTAGGATAGTAGTAGGTTTCAGAGATCGGCGCGCCGATCAGGGCCGCGTGAGCGGCCTGCACAGGAAGCAAGGCAAAGGCTGCGAGGGCCGCCAAAGCGATAGGTTTCATGTCTTTCCCCAATCCAGGACCAACTGACATACCTTCGCGAGGCCGATATGGTTGCGCTTGCCGGCAAAAAACTGGCGGGGCCGTCGGCGGCGGTGTCAGACGCCGGTGGTCGGTCCGATCCCCTTGCCGTCTTTCGGGAAGTTCATCAGGCTCTCGCGCTCGCTGCGTTCGGCTCGCTGCTTGAGAAAATCAGCGGCCTTGGCCATCAAATCGTCAGCCTCGTGCCCAATGCGCTCGATCGTCTTTTCAGGCGGGGTTGGTGCGATCACCGGCTTGTAGCTCTCGATATCGTGGAGAAGCTCTACGAACTTTTCGTCTTCGGGCGTGCCATGCGCCGGAGGATGCTCCAGCAAGTCCGCCACCCGCTGCAAGGCCGCCTCGAAGGACGCTTGGTCTCTAATCATACGCAGCTCCTGTCATTCCACACGTGCTGTCGGTTGCGTGTAACAAGGCAAAGCCTGAAGACGCGCTCAAGTTCCCAGACAAGCAGCCCCTCGGATCGGCCGGCCCGTCAAATGTTTGCGATAGGCTTACGCCGAGATGGGTTCACCGAAGGGCTGGTCGAAACGGGCGATCGCTCGCCGCCCCGGCCCAACCTGCGCCGCCCGCCCCTTGCGAACCGTCGCCGCGCGCTCTAAAGCCCGAGGAACGAACCCGGAGCTTTCTTCATGACCGCGATCCTGACCATCCTCGTCTTCCTCGTCGTGATCGGCGGACTGAACTACTTCGAATTCGGCCGTCTCGACTAAGATCGCCTTGGCGGACACCTCGCGTGGCGCGGCCCTCATCACCGGGGGTTCGCGCAGGATCGGACGGGCCCTGACCCTGGCCGCCGCCGACGCGGGCTTTGATGTCGCCATTCACGTCCGCGCCATCGACGATGACGCGGAGGCCGCCGCGGCCGATGTTCGCGCACGCGGCCGAAAGGCTTCGCTCCACGCTTGCGACCTGCGCCATGAAGGCGCGACCGCGCCGTTGGTCGCCGAGGTCGAGTCCGAACTTGGTCCCGTCACCCTGCTGGTCAACTGCGCCTCGGTGTTCGAGGACGACTCCTTCGCCAGCATGAATCGCGCCTCGTGGGACGCGCACCTGGAAACCAATCTGCGTAGCCCGCTGGTGCTGGCCCAGGCTTTCGCGCGGCGCCTCCCGGCTGACCACAAGGGCCTGATCGTCAACATCCTCGACCAGCGGGTGCTGACGCCCTCCCCGCACTTCTTCAGCTATTCGCTCTCAAAGAGCGCGCTCTGGGCTGCGACCCAGATGCTGGCCAAAGAGCTCGCGCCGCGCATCCGGGTCAACGGCATCGGTCCCGGCCCGACCCTGCCGTCCATCCACCAACAGGACGCCGACTTCAACGAAGAGGTCGCCGCGACCTTGCTGAAGCGCCCTGTCGATCCGACTGAGATCGGGCATGCGCTGCGCTACCTCATTGACGCCGCGTCAGTGACCGGCCAGATGATCGCCGTGGACGCCGGGCAGCATCTGGCCTGAGCGGCTTCCAGCATCAACGGAGCGCACTTGGTTCTCCCACTGCAAGACAACTCGTCCGAGGTCCCGGTTCCTGAAGTCCAGGGGCGCGTGGTCATGACCAAGATCTTCGTGACCGGCCTGAAGGTCGAGGCGGAGATCGGCGTCTACGCCCACGAGAAGGGCCGCGCCCAACCGCTCGTGGTCGATGTCGAACTCGACGTGCCCACCGCCGGCGCCTCGCGCCTCGCCGACACCGTGAACTATGAGACCATCGGGGAGTCGGCGCGCGCCATCGTGGCCGAAGGCCACATCCAGCTGGTCGAGGACTTTGCGGAACGCCTGGCCCGCGCCTGTCTGGCCGATAGCCGGGTGATGCGTGCTCGAGTTCGCGTCGAAAAGCCCCTGGCGCTCGCGCCCCACGCCGCCGCCGCCGGGGTCGAGATCACCGTCGTTCGCGGCTGATTCCTTGGCGATATCGCACACTATCCGGCTCTCGCCCTTCCAGGCGCCCACCGTCTGGACGTTGGAAGACGACGGGATCGTCGAGCGCAAGGGTTCGCGCGTGCGCCGCTTCCCCCTGGCCCAGCTTCACCGCGTCACCCGCGCGGGCCGGGGCGCGACCCTGCACTTTCACCGCCGACGCTTGACCATCCCGGCGTTCAGCTATGGCGAACACTTGCGGCCCGAGGATCACACCGCCTCGTTCCAGACGTTCATGGACGGCGTAGCCGATCTGGCTCCGGGAAGCCGCGTCGGGCCGCCAACCGCCAATGGCGAGGCGGTGCTGTGGATCATGGGAATGATGGCGGTCGGCGCCATCGCCGTCCTGTTCGCGGCGGGACTGGCGGGCGCCTGGCTGCTGGGGGTCGCCCTTGCCTGCCGCCTGGTGTTCGTGGCCATCCTCGGCGCCGCTATTCTGCCCTGGCTCTATCGCAAGCCCAGGGCGAAGCGCGGATGAACACGATTTAAGCTGGCAATCGCGACAATCGGGGCCACATTTCAGTCAGACCTTTCACTGGGAGACTGAATTGACCGAGACCCAAACCGCCGTTGTGACGCCCGAAGACCGCACGCTGCCAGCCGTGGTCTATGGGCTTTACCTGCTGGGCCTGGTCAACGGGCTCACCATTCTGGTGGGCCTGGTGATCGCCTACATGAATCGCGACAACGCCGGCCCGCGCATGCGCACGCACTACACCTTCCTGATCCGCACCTTCTGGATCTCGATCGCCTGGTTTGTGATCGCCGGCCTCCTCGTCCTGTTCGGCGGGGTGCTGTCGCTGGTGCTGGTCGGCATCCCGTTCCTGATGCTCGGCCTGTTCATCTGGGGCGTTGTCGGAATCTGGTTCGCGATCCGCTGCGTGGTCGGCGTGATCTACCTGTCGCAGGGCGAAGCCTATCCGCGCCCCAACACCTGGCTGATTTAACGGCAAAGGCCGCGTCGTTCGCTTGATCGGGCGGCGCGGCGACTTGTCTCGGTCCAGGCTGGGAAGTCCGTCTGGACCTCGGGTCGAGCTTACGGCAATCAATCCCCGTGTCGACGCAATGGGGCGACGGCGCGGGGGGATTCGTGGCGGACCTAGGGTCGGCGCCACCGCTAAAAGCAAGGCGACGCCAAAAGGCGCCGGAGGGGCGAATCCCCCCAACCACCTTCAGATTGAACATGAAAAAGGCCGCCCGCCCCTCAGGACAGGCGGCCCTGTTCATTTAGGCCGCGACCAGCTCGCGGCGAACCATGCGGGCGTAGTCATCCATCAGGCCGAGCGAGAGCTCGCCTGGCGTGAAGGTGTACTCGCCGATCTCGGCCACCGGCGTGACCTCGGCGGCCGTGCCGACCACGAAGCATTCGGTGAAGTCCGCGAGCTCTTCCGGCTTGATATGGCGCTCGATGACTTCGACGCCCTTGCTCTTGGCGAGCGCGATCACCGATTGACGGGTGATGCCGTTCAGGAAGCAGTCGGGCGTCGGCGTGTGCAGCGCGCCGTCCTTGACGAAGAACACGTTCGAGCCGGTGCTCTCGGCGATATAGCCCCGATAATCGAGCATCATCGCGTCGGTGTAGCCGGCCTTCTCGGCGGCGTGCTTGGAGATCGTGCAGATCATGTAGAGGCCGGTGGCCTTGGCATGAACCGGCTCGGTTTCCGGCGACGGACGCTTGTACTTCGCCCAGGTCATGCGAATGCCCTTGGCGCGCTCTTCCGGCTTGAAGTAGCTCGGCCAGTCCCAAACGGCGATGGCCACGTGGATCTTGGTCTGTTGGGCCGACACCCCGATCATCTCCGAACCGCGCCAGGCGATCGGACGAAGATAGGCGTCGGTCAGGCCGTTCTTGGCGCAGGTGTCCTTGCAGGCCTGATCGATCTCGGCCACCGTGAACGGGATTTCGAAGTCGAGGATCTCCGCCGACTTGAACAGACGCTCGGTATGCTCGGTCAGCTTGTAGATCTCTCCCCCATACATCCGCTCGCCTTCGAACACCGCCGAGGCGTAATGGAGGCCGTGGGTCAGTACGTGCACCGTCGCCTCGCGCCAGGGCACGAACTGGCCGTCCAGCCAGATCCATCCGTCGCGGTCATCGAAGGGCAGTAAAGACATGAGGGAAAGTCCTCCTTTCAACAGGGCCCTCTTACAGACCTCCGAGCCCGCCGCGTCAAACAAAATGGATTGCAAAACGTAATGGCGGCCGCGGATCCGAGGCTCATCCTGCGCGACGACGAGCTCGACGCCGGACTTGAGTTGATGATGCTGGCGGAGGCGGCGCTTTGGGCCGGCGTGGACGCCGGTCTGGCTGCAGAGAGCCTGGGTCTGGGCCGCTCGCACTGGCGTGCGGCCTTCCTGCTGAAGCGAAGGCCCGGCGCGGGCGTCCAGGAACTAGCCCACCTGACCAGCCTGTCCAAACAGGCCGCCAGCCGCATCCTCACCGACCTCGAAGCCAAGGGATTGGTCGAAAAGGTCGCGGGCGATCTCGACGGTCGCCGACGGGCGGCCACCCTGACCAAGGCCGGGCAAGCCTTCGAAGAGCGGATTTCTGAACGCTTGCGCGCCCAGCTCGCTAGGTCCTATCGCGTGGGCGGCTTGGACGGCGTGGCCGGCGTCCGGCAGATCCTGTCGGCGCTGGCCGGTGGGCGAATGAAAAGCGGAGGCGCCTGATGGCCGTTGCCGAAACTCCCGAGCGTCATCTGCTGGTCGTCGACGACGACGACCGCATCCGCAGCCTGTTGAAGGAATATCTGAGCCGCAACGGCTTTCGGGTCACGGCCGCGCCCGGTGGAGTGGCCGCCCGCAAGCTGATGGAGACGCTGGACTTCGACCTGGCGGTGTTCGACGTGATGATGCCGGGCGAGGACGGCTTTTCGCTGACCGCGTGGCTGCGCGAGCGCAAAGGCGCCGCCGGCCGCACCCCTGTGCTGATGCTGACCGCGCGCGGCCTGGCCGAGGACCGCATCGAGGGCCTGCGGCGTGGCGCCGACGACTACTTGCCCAAGCCGTTCGAGCCAGAGGAACTGCTGCTCCGCATCGAGGCGATCCTTCGCCGTTCACATGCCAGGCCGGCAGCCGGCAACGGCTTGATCTCGCTGGGGCTCTGCCAGTTCGATATCGAGCGAGGCGAGCTTAGCCGCGAGGGCGCGCCCATCCGTTTGACCGAGGCTGAGATCGCGCTGCTGAAGCGCCTGGCCCGCAGCCCGCACGAGCCGGTCGACCGGCTTGAATTGGCGCGTGAGACAGTCGATCCCTCCGGCCGGGCGGTCGATGTCCAGGTCACGCGCCTGCGCCGCAAGATCGAGAGCGACCCCAAGGCTCCGCGCTATCTGCAGACCGTTCGCGGCGTCGGTTACCTGCTGGCCCCCGACTAATGAAGATCCCGCGCCGCCTTGAGCCGATACATATGCAGCGGCTGATCAAGCGCAGCCTGCCGACCTCGCTGTTCGGCCGGTCCCTGCTGATCATCGTCCTGCCGGTGGCGCTGATGCAGATCGCCGTGACCTGGATCTTCTTCGACGCCCACTGGCAGACCGTCACCGGCCGCCTGTCCGACGGCCTGGCCGGCGAGGTCGCCTGGGCGGTCGAGAGTTTCGAGGACGAACCCAACTCGAGCACCATGGCCAAGCTGGCCGACCGAGCCGAGAAATCGCTCAGCCTCTCAATCGCCCTGCAGCCCGGAAAGGAACTGCCCGCCCGCCGTCGGACCAATACGTTCGCGGTCGTCGACCGATCCCTGGAGCGCGCGCTGTCCGAGCGTCTGGACGCTCCCTTCTGGTTCGACACCACCCGCTACCCGGCTTATGTCGATATACGGGTGAAGGTCGACCAGGGCGTGATCCGCATCCTGGCGCCGCGCGACCGCGCCTTCGCCACCCAGGGCCATATCTTCGTGCTCTGGATGGCCATGGCCACCATCCTGCTCACCGCCATCGCCATCCTGTTCATCCGCAACCAGACCCGGACCATCGAACGGCTCGCTTCCGCCGCCGACGCGTTTGGACGGGGCATCGACGCGCCGGCCTTCAAGCCCAGCGGCGCGCGCGAAGTCCGGCAGGCCGCCCACGCCTTCCTGGCGATGAAATCGCGGATCCAACGCCACATCGACCAACGCACCGCCCTGCTCGCCTCGGTCAGCCACGACCTGCGCACGCCGCTCACCCGCCTGAAGCTGGAATTGGCCATGGCTGAACCCAGTCCGCGCAACGCCGAGATGAAGCGCGACCTGGCCGAGATGGAGCACATGATCGACGAGTATCTCGCCTTCGCGCGCGGCGAGGGCGGCGAGGCGGTCGAGACCGTCAGCCTGAAGTCGCTGATCGATGAGGTGAGCCAAGGCGCCTTGCGAGCAGGCGCCAAGGTCAATGTGACCGCCGACCCCGAACTGATCGCCCGCGTCCGCCCAAACGCCCTGAAGCGGGCCCTGTCCAACCTGGTGATGAACGCCGCGGCCTATGGCGAGAACGTCGAGGTTGGCGCCGCACCACGCCTGGCGGGCGGCGTGGAGATCACCGTCGACGATGACGGCCCTGGCATCCCCGAGGATCGCTACGAGGACGCATTCAAGGCCTTTAATCGCTTGGACGAAGCCCGCAACCAGAACGCCAAGGGCGTAGGGCTCGGCCTGGCCATCGCCCGCGACGTGGCCCGCAGCCATGGCGGCGACGTCACGCTGGACCGCTCGCCGCTCGGCGGCCTGCGGGCTACCGTCCGCCTTCCCGGATAGCAACGTTCATTGAGATTTCACACGGCATCGGCAAAGCTCCCCGGCGAGCAAGGGAGAGAGTCGCATGAAGCTGGTACATCTCGCCGCCGCCACCTTGGCGTTCGCGGCTTTGGGTTCAACAGCCTATGCGGCTGATCCTGTGGAGGGCGTCTGGCTGGTCCAGGCGGGTACGGCGAAGGTTCGTGTCGCTCCCTGCGGCGGCGACAAGGCCAAGATGTGCGGCGTCGTCGTGTGGATGAAGACGCCGAACGACAAGGCGGGCCAGCCCCTGAAAGACGTCAACAACCCAGACGCCGCCCTGCGTGGCCGGCCGATCGTCGGCCTGACGATGATCCGGGACTTCAAGTCCGCCGGGGCCGGCAAATGGGCAGGCGGCAAGATCTACGACCCGTCCAGCGGCAAGACCTATGGCTCGAAGATGAGCGTCAACCCGGACGGCACGCTGAAGGTTGAGGGCTGCATCACCGTCGTCTGCCAGGCTCAGACCTGGAAGCGGTCGACCTAGACAAAGTCAAACGTCAGCCTCTGGTCAGCGGCACGCTGATCCGGAGGACCCAAGCTAAGTTCGCAAGTGCAGTGAGGCCGCTTGGGTCCACCCGATCGCCTTTCAGACGACCGGAGGATGACGAGCGTTTAGCCGCCCAGTTCCTTGGACCGGCGCGCGGCGGCGGCGGCCGCGTCGCGTAGCAGGTCGGGCAAGCCGCCCTGGCCCATGAGGATCTCGAGCGCGGCCTGGGTGGTGCCGCCCGGCGACGTCACCTGCTTGCGGAGCTCGGCCGGCTCTTCCCCGCTGCGGGCGAGCAAAGCCGCGGCCCCGGTGATGGTGGAGCGCGCCAGGCGCGAGGCCTCGATCGCGGGCAAGCCAGCGGCGGCGCCGGCCGCCTCCAGCGCCTCGACGAAGGCGTAGAGATAGGCTGGGGCCGAACCGGACACCCCGGTCGCCGCATGCAGCAGCTCTTCGTCAGCCAGATCGACGGCGGTTCCCACCGGCCCGAACAGCGCGTGCGCCCTGGCGCGGGCCTCGGCGTTGGCCGCGTAGATGCTGGTGGTGCCTTGGCCGATCGCGACCGCCGTGGTCGGCATGACACGAGCGACAGATCGACCGCCAAAGGCTTCGGAAATGTCAGTGGATTTCACACCGGCGGCGATCGAGACGATGATCGCGTCGGGCGCCAGATACTGGGCGACCTGCGCGGCCGCTTCGCGCCAGATCTGCGGTTTGACCGCCAGCAGCACGGTCTTGGCGCCCGCCAGCAGCTCGTCAGCCGGATTGACCGACGCGCCGGCCCGCGCGGCCGCTTCGACCGTCGGGTTGGCGTAGGGCTCGCGGATCAGCAGATCGGAAGCCTGGAAGGCGCCCGCAGCGCGCCACCCATCGATCAGCGCCCCGCCCATGCGGCCGGCGCCCAACATCAAGATCGGCGTCATCGAAAGTCTAGGCCTCGCCGACCGTCTCGAACATGCAGGCGGCGATCGCGTCGGCGGGCGACTTGGAGCCTCCCACCAGGAAATCGAAAGCCGGATAGAAGCGGTCAGCCGCCTCCATCGCCACGTCGATCATCGCCGCGGCCTGCGCCAGGCTCGGCCGCTCGCCGGTCATCAGCGACATGGCGTGGCGGAAGATGATCTCGCCGTCGTCCCAAACCTCGAAGTGACCGAGCCAGACACGCTGGTTCAGCGTCGAGACCAGCTCGAACGCGGCGGGGCGCTGCTCGGTGGTGACCTGCTGGTCGATCGAAAGGCAGAGTTGAAGGCAGTCGGCTTCCGGTCGCCAAGCGAACCACAGCTCGTAGTCCTTCCAGTCGCCGGCGAGGGTGAAGGCGAGATCGCCATCCTCGGTGCGGTCGAACTGAAGGTTCTCGGCCGTCAGAACGTGCTCGACAACGTCAAGCGGGTCCAGGGTGACCAGGACGTCTTCGTCAGACTGAGGCGTGTCCATAAGACCGGCGGTCCTTTCGCAGAGGGCGTGGAGGCCGAGCGGGCCACCGAATCGCCTGCGATCTTGAAATTAAGCTGCTTCGCGCTGTGTCCGTCACCGGCTTCTTCGCCCGGTCGACCCACATTCGCGTGTTTGTATCTAGTCTTTCTTGGCGGCCTTCTTCGGCGCCGCAGATTTAAGCGTCTCGAGCTCGGCGCGCAGGGCCGCGATCTCTGCCTTCAACGCCTCGAATTCATCGCGGCGGATCAGGTCGAGGTCAGCGGCGAAACGGTCGCCTTGGGCGCGAAAGGCCGCTTTCGCCTCTTCGCCGGCGGTCTGGGCGAGGCCCATGGCGGCGTTGGTGAGCTTGGCGAATTCGTCCAGGAAGGGATTCTGGGTCTGCATAGCTTCCTATATGGCCCGCCAGGGGATGAAAGCGAAGGGCTTCTCGTCTAAACCCACAGGTGACGCTTTCGGAGACATCTGCCTTGCCGTTCCCCGACTTCGACCCGGTCCTTTTGCAGATCGGGCCTTTCGCAATCCGCTGGTACGCCTTGGCCTATGTGGCGGGCATCCTGGTGGGGTGGCGCTATGTCGCGGGATTGATCAAGAATCAGGGGCTCTGGGGGCCGCGCGGCGCGCCCGCCACCATCCCCCAAGTCGATGATCTGATCCTGTGGATCACGCTCGGCATCATTCTTGGCGGACGGCTCGGCCATGTCTTCTTCTACACACCATCGCTGATCTTCACCGACCCATTGGAGGTGGTGAAGGTCTGGAACGGCGGGATGAGCTTCCACGGCGGAGCGCTGGGCGTGCTGATCGCCGTTTTCATCTTCACGCGGGTCAACAAGATCGACGTCTTGCGGATGGGCGATGCGATTACCGCCGCCGCCCCGATCGGCCTGTTTTTTGGTCGTATCGCGAACTTCATCAACGGCGAGCTTTGGGGCCGGCCGACCGATGTGCCGTGGGCTTTCGTCTTCCCCCACGCCGGGATCATGCCTCGTCACCCCAGCCAGCTCTATGAAGCGGCGCTGGAGGGCCTGGTCCTATTCCTAATCCTGCGGTGGGCCACCCATGGCGCCAAGCTGCTGCAGCGACGGGGCATCGTCGCCGGCATCTTCCTGCTGGGCTACGCAACGTTCCGCACCTTCGTCGAGAACTTCCGCGAACCCGACAATTACCTGCCCAACTTCCCGCTTGGCCTGACCATGGGGATGATGTTGAGCGCGCCGATGTTCATCGGCGGCGCGTGGCTGATCTGGCGCGGCCTGCGCGAACCCTTGGCCACCGAGGCCGACGCGCCGCTGGCGAAGCCGCAGAGCCCATGACCCTGCGCGATCGCCTGACGGCCCAGATTCGGGCCAGCGGGCCGTTGACGGTCGCGCAGTACATGAACGCCTGCCTGCACGATCCGGACTTTGGCTACTACGCCACGCGTCCGGCCCTGGGCGCGGGCGGGGACTTCATCACCGCGCCGCTGGTCAGCCAGATGTTCGGCGAGTTGATCGGCCTTTGGGCGGTCGAAAGCTGGAACCGGCTCGGACGTCCCTCGCCTTTCCGGCTGGTGGAGATGGGGCCGGGCGACGGAACCTTGATGAGCGACCTGCTGCGCGCTGCGCGGCTGTCGCCGGAATTCACCGACGCGGCCGACGTCTGGCTGGTCGAGGTCTCGCCCCCCCTGCGCGACCGCCAACGGCAGGTCCTGGGCGAGCGGATATCCTGGGCTGACTCGCTGGCCGAGGTTCCAGGCGAGGCGCCGATCCTGTTGGTCGCCAACGAACTGCTCGACTGCCTGCCTGCCCGCCAGTTCGTGCGCACCGAACGTGGCTGGGCTGAACGAATGGTCGGACTGAATGAGGCGGGCGAGCTCGCCTTCGGCCTGGCCCACACGCCGCCCCTGCCCCGCGAGGCGCCAGTCGGCGCCATCCTTGAGCAGGCTCCGGCTCAGGCGGCCCTGGGCGCGGAGGTCGCGGTGCGGATCATAGAAGACGGGGGCGCGGCGCTGCTGATCGACTACGGTCGCGCGGCCCCTGGTTTCGGCGACACCCTGCAAGCCCTGCGCAAGCACCAGAAGGAAAGCCCGTTGGCGTCCCCCGGGGAGGCCGACCTCACGGTCCACGCCGATTTCCCGGCTGTGCTCGCCGCCGCCCACGCCCAAGGCGCGGGGAGCGCTCAGATCCTGACCCAGGGCGAGTTCCTGGTGCGGCTTGGGATCGGCGCTCGCGCCGAGGCTCTCGCGGCGGCCCGACCCGATCGCGGCGACGAGATCGAACGCCAGCTCAAGCGCCTGGTCTCGCCCGACCAGATGGGACAGCTGTTCAAGGTCGCCTGCATCCATACGCCGGGGTTCACAGCCCCAGGCTTCGAGGACCTGACTTGACCGACCTGCCCGTGATCACCTCGCCCCTGCTCGACCTGGCGGGAATTCAGCATGCCTTCTTTACGCGCCAGGGTGGGGTTTCGACCGGCATCTACGAGGGTCTGAATGTCGGCCTTGGCTCCGGCGACGCCCCAGGCGACGTGGCCGAGAACCGGCGGCGCGCGGCCGCTCATTTCGACGTGGCGCCCGAAGCCCTGATCACCGCCTACCAAATCCATTCGGCCACTGCGCTCATCGCCGATGGTCCGTGGGGCGAGGCCCGTCCCGAAGCCGATGGCGTGGCCACGAACCGGCGCGGGCTGGCCTGCGGCGCCTTGGCGGCCGATTGCGCGCCGATCCTGTTCGCCGACCCCCGGGCCGGGGTCGTGGCCGCCGCCCATGCCGGCTGGAAAGGCGCCCTGACCGGCGTCGCCGAAGCGACCCTCGAACGAATGCTGGCGCTGGGCGCGCGGCGCCCCGACATCATCGCGGTGGTAGGGCCCTGCATCGGCCCGGCCTCCTATGAGGTCGGGCTGGAATTCCTGGAGCGCTTCACCGCGCAGGCCCCCGGCAACGACCAGTTCTTCAAGCCTGGCGAGGCGGCGGACAAGGCGATGTTCGACCTGCCGGCCTTCGTCCTGCACCGCCTGCGTGCCGCCGGCGTCGAGACCTGCGAGTGGGTCGGGCGCGACACCTGCGTGGAGGAGGAGCTGTTCTTCTCCAATCGCCGGGCGTTCAAGCGCGGCGAACCAGATTTCGGCCGCCTGCTCTCGGCCATCGCCCTGGCCTAGCGCCGCGCCTAGGGCACGATGGTGATGAAGAGGTAGACCGCGAAGATCAGCAGATGGACCACGCCCTGCAAAACCGTGGTCCGCCCGGTGCCGAGGGACAGGGTGGTCACGATCAGGGTGAGCATCAGCAGCACCATCGCCTTGGCGTCCAGGCCCAGCGACAGCGGCCAGTCCATCACCAGAGAGACCACCGCCACGACCGGAATGGTCAGGCCGATGGAGGCCAGAGCCGAACCGAGCGCCAGATTCAGGCTGGTCTGAAGTCGATCGGCGCGCGCCGCGCGAACGGCGGCCAGGCTTTCCGGCGCCAGCACTAGGGCGGCGATGATCACCCCGACCACGGCCTTGGGCGCGCCGGCGTTGGCGACCGCCTGCTCGATGGTCGGCGCCAGCGACTTGGCCAGCAGCACGACGGTGACCAATGAGAGAACAAGCAGGCCCAGGCTGATCCAGGCGTCGAGTGCGGTCGGCGGGGCGGCGTGCGCCTCTTCGTCGTGGGCTTTGGGACCGGTGGGAAGGAAGTAGTCCCGGTGCCGCATGGTCTGCACCATCACGAAGGTCCCATAGAGCACCAGCGACACCAGGCCGACGAAGGCCAGTTGGCTGCCGGAATAGACCGGGCCCGGCGTGCTGGTGGTGTAGTTCGGCAGCACCAGGGTCAGGACCGTCATCGCCGCCAGGGTGGCCAGCGCGGCGCTGACGCCGGCCTGGCCGAATTTCTGTTCAAGATGGCGGGCCCCGCCGACCAGAAGGCAAAGCCCCACCAGCCCGTTCAGGATGATCATGATGGCGGCGAAGACCGTGTCTCGCGCCAGGCCCGAAGCCGCCATGCCGCCTGACAACATCAGCGAGACAATCAACGCCACCTCGATGACCGTCACCGCGACCGCCAAGACCAGGGTTCCGTAGGGCTCGCCAATCTTGTGAGCGACGACCTCCGCATGGTGGACCGCCGCGAGCACGCACGCGATCAAACCGGCGGCCAGGGCTATGTCGAACGGACCCCCAAGCTTGGCGCCGAGCAGGAAGAGGGCGCCAATGACGGGCGAGAGCCAAGTCCAGGCCGGAAGTCCAATTTTGGGCATGGCGCACCCTAAACCAAGCATGGCCATGGCGCGAGGCGCTGGTGCGTCATTCCTTCACGCCAGCGACTCTGAGCCCTTGCCCCTGACCATGGCCCTGCTAAAAGCCCGCCAACACCGACACCATTGCCCCTGAGGGTCCGATGAAGCTGCTGGCCGGCAACTCCAACCGCGCGCTGGCCGAGGCTGTGGCCTCCCACCTGGATCTCCCGCTCACGCGGGCGCAGGTCAAACGCTTCGCCGACAATGAAGTCTGGGTGACGATCGACGAGAACGTCCGCGGCGAGGATGTCTTCATCCTGCAATCGACGAACTACCCAGCCAACGACAACCTGATGGAACTGCTGGTCTGCATCGATGCGCTGAAGCGCGCGTCGGCCAAGCGGATCACCGCCGTCATGCCCTATTTCGGCTACGCCCGGCAGGACCGCAAAACCGGGGGCCGCACCCCGATCTCGGCCAAGCTGGTCGCCAACCTGATCGAGCGCGCCGGCGCCGACCGCGTCCTCACCATGGATCTGCACTCTGGCCAGATCCAAGGCTTCTTCGACATCCCCACCGACAACCTGCTGTCCGCGCCGCTGCTGGCGACCGACATCAAGGAAAACTACCAGAACCCGTCGGACATCATGATCGTCTCGCCGGACGTCGGCGGGGTGGTTCGCGCCCTGGCCGTCGCCAGCCGGCTGAACGCCGAACTGGCGATCGTCGACAAGCGCCGCTCGGGTCCGGGCAAGAGCGAAGTGGCCAACGTCATCGGTGACGTCGCTGGCCGCCGCTGCATCCTGTTCGACGACATGATCGACGGCGGCGGCACGCTCTGCAACGCGGCCCAGGCTCTGGTCGATGGCGGCGCGCTGGAAGTGTCGGCCTATGTGACCCACGGCGTCATGTCCGGCGCGGCGGTCGAACGGGTGAACAGTTCGGTGCTCAAGGAGCTGGTGATGACCGACTCCATCCCCGCCCCCGAGCGGGCCGGCGACGGCGGCAAAATCCGCTACGTCAGCTGCGACAAGTTGTTGGGCGAGGCGATCCGCCGCATCGCGAACGAAGAGTCGGTCTCCAAGCTGTTCGACTGATCCACAAGCTTGACCGGCTTACAGTCAAGCTTGGTCAATTCCCGTTAAGGATACACGGCCACATTCTTGCCCGTTCAAGGCGCTATGATTCGCGCCTATTTAATTGGGGAAGGCGCAGGATGATTTCCGCTTCTCGCGCGGGCCTGACGGCCTCCGCTATCGCACTCGCAGCCATACTGACCGCCTGCGCGGAACCACCCGCGCCAAAGTCTGCGCCACCGCCGCCACCGCCGATCACTCTCGCGCCGAAGCTGATCGAGCAGGCCAGCGCCTATCGCTACTACATGGACCGCGCCTCGAAGATCACTCCGGCCTTCGCCACCGGGCCGGACATCGCCCAGGCGCTGAAGGTCGGCGTCTCCTACGAGCCCAAGCAGTTCCTGCAAGGCGCCATCGCCTATGGCGCGATCGTCGCGCTACAGGACCCGGCCTTCGTGGCCGGCGTGCGGCAATATGCGAGCAGCCCGGCGCAGCGCCAGGAAATCGCCTACGCCATCATGAAAGACCCGGCCTATGTGGTCGGCATCCAAGGTTCCAGCAGCGCAGCAGGCCTGGTGGTCAATGCGCTCGGCGCCGACGGGGCCTCCTTCTACGAAGCCGGCAAGACGGTGAAGCAGTCGGCCTACGACATTCAGCGTCAGTCCTGGTCCAAGGCCGACGTGGCCAGCCGCGACCTGCGCCTCTCGCAAGCCAAGACCCTCAGCGCGACCCCCCTGGTCGGCGACCTGGCCGAAACCTCCCGCCTTCAGCAGGCCGCGACCGGCGGCCAGACCCTGGGCCTGACCGGCGCGCCCGCGACGCCGCCCTTCACCCCGACGGTGATTCGCAGCCTGTCGATCGCCGCGCTCGCCATCCTCGGCTACGGCAACGAGACCAACATGGAGACGCTCAACGCCCTGATGGTCGAACCCAACACGGCCTCGTGCACCAATCTGGCCAAGCTGAACCTCTACCAGTGCCTGGCGGTCTCCAAGCCGCACTACGAGGACATCTTCTGCCTCGGCCAGCACGCCATGATGGATACGGCCCGTTGCGTCATCAAAGCTTCCGGCCAGCCCGAGCCCTATGAATACAAGTTCGTGCCGACGGTGCGGCCCGACGCGACCTATACGGTGACGCCCGTCAAGAAGCCGGCCAAGAAGGCCGCTAAGAAGTAGGTGCATTTCCTCACCTGCGCCCGTTGCCACGGGCCTGGGTTTTGTGTATCTACGCGCACCTTTCGGCCCAAAGGGGTCGTTCCGTCGCCGCGCGGGTTATCGCGCGGCGGCTTCGTTTTGAGGCAAGGCCATGGCCGATATCATCCTGAACGTTGAAGTCCGTGAACGCACTGGAACCGGTGGCGCGCGTGAAACCCGCCGCGCGGGCCTGGTCCCCGGCGTGCTGTACGGCGGTGACAAGGATCCCGTGGCCGTCGCCGTGAAGTCGAACGAGTTCCGCAAGGCGCTCTACACCGGCAAGCTGCTGGGCCACCTGGTGACCCTGAAGTACGGCAATGAAACCCAGCCGGTCATCGCCAAGGCGATCGACATGGACCCGGTCACCGACGAGCCGGTGCACTTCGACCTGTTCCGCGTCGACGAGCATCAGCTGATCAAGATCGCCGTGCCGGTTCACTTCAAGAACCACGAAGCCTCGCCGGGCCTCAAGAAGGGCGGCACGCTGAACATCGTCCGTCACGACGTTGAGCTGTCCTGCCCGGCCGACGCCATTCCGGAAGAACTGGTCTGCGACCTGACCGGTCTGGAAATCGGCGACACCATCCGCATGTCGGCCTTCGAACTGCCCAAGGGCGTCGTCGCCTCCCTGGACCGCGACTTCGTCGTCGCCACCCTGGCCGGCTCTTCGGCGTCCGCCTCGGCCGACGCCGCGGCTGACGAAGCCGCCGCAACCGCCTCCTCGACCGCGGAATAAGCCCCACGATCTCTTCTTCGCGAGGAGATCGTATGCTTGTCCTATCTGGCCAAGGCAATCCGGGAGCCCGCTACGCGGGCAACCGGCATAACATCGGCTTCATGGCCGTTGACGAGATCGGGCGCCGCTGGCGCTTTGGTCCTGAACGCTCTCGTTTCTCCTCCCTCGTCCGCGAGGGGGAGATCGAGACGCCGAACGGCGCGGTTCGCGCCCTGATCCTGAAGCCCCAGACATTCTACAACGAGACCGGCCGCGCCGTGGCCGAGGCGCTCAAGTTCTACAAGCTCAAGCCTGCCGACCTCGTGCTGTTCTACGACGAGATCGACATGGCGCCGGGCCGCTTCCGCATGAAGACGGGCGGCGGCGCGGCGGGCAACAACGGCGTCCGCTCTCTCACCGCCCATATCGGCCCCGATTTCCGCCGCGCCCGGCTTGGCGTCGGCCATCCCGGTCATAAGGACCGCGTCCAGGGTCACGTGCTGTCGGACTTCCACAAGGTCGACCAGCAATGGGTCGCCGACCTGCTGCGGGCGGTCGCCGACGCCGCGCCGTTGCTGGCCGCCGGCGAGGACGAAAAATACCAGACCGAGGTCATGCGCCTGGCGCCGGCCGACAAGAGCGACATCCCGCAGGGCCGCGGCTGACTGGCCTGACGACATTTTATCCCGCGTCCGCTAAACCGGCGCCGACCCAATCCTAGAGGACGACATGGCCCTTAAAGTCGCCATCGTCGGTCTGCCGAACGTCGGCAAATCGACCCTGTTCAACGCGCTTACCCAAACGGCGGCGGCCCAGGCGGCCAACTATCCGTTCTGCACCATCGAGCCCAACACCGGCGACGTGGCGGTGCCCGAGCCGCGCCTCAACGCCTTGGCGGCCATCATCCCGTCCAAGGAGATCATTCCGGCGCGGATGAACTTCGTGGACATCGCCGGCCTGGTGCGCGGCGCCTCGAAGGGCGAAGGCCTGGGCAACCAGTTCCTGGCCAACATCCGCGACTGCGACGCCGTGGCCTTCGTCGCCCGGTGCTTCATCGACGACGACATCACCCACGTCGAAGGCAAGATCGATCCGCTGGCCGACCTCGAGACCATCGAGACCGAACTGATGCTCGCCGATCTCGAGAGCCTGGAGAAGCGCGTCACCAACCTGGAGAAGCGCGCCAAGACCGGTGACAAAGAAAGCGCCCAGACGCTGCGCCTGGTCCATGTCGCCCTGACCGAGCTCAACGCCGGTCGCCCGGCTCGCAAGGCTGTGGTCTCCGCTGAGGACGACAAGGCCTGGCGGATGCTGCAGCTACTGACCTCCAAGCCCGCCCTCTATGTCTCCAACGTCGATGAGGCCTCCGCCGCCACCGGCAACGACCTGTCGAACCAGGTGGCCGAGCGCGCAAAGCGCGACGGCGCCGACCATGTGGTGATCTCCGCCCAGATCGAGAGCGAGATCGCCCTACTCGACGAAACCGAGCGCGCTGAATTCCTGGAGACCCTCGGCCTCACCGAGCCCGGCCTCAACAAGCTGATCCGCGAGGCCTATCATCTGCTTGGCCTGCAGACCTACTTCACGGTGGGCCCCAAGGAAGCTCGAGCCTGGACCATCCACAAGGGCGACACCGCCCCGCAGGCCGCTGGCGTGATCCATACCGACTTCGAGAAGGGCTTCATCCGCGCCGAAACCATCGCTTACGAGGACTATGTCCGCCTCAAGGGTGAAGCCGGCGCCCGCGAAGCCGGGAAGTTCCGCCAGGAAGGCAAGGAGTACGTCGTCCAGGACGGCGACGTTCTGAACTTCCGCTTCAACGTCTAGCGCCGGCTCCTCCCAGCGGGAGGATTTCTATGAGCGGCGCCCAGCTATCTCCGTTGGGCGCCGCCGCGATCTCTGTTTAGCTTCCGCCACAAAGCGGGAGAGACGCATGGGCGAGACGATCACCCTTCGGGGCGCGGACGGGTTCGAGTTTTCGGCGTACCACGAGCAGGCCTTCACCCCGCGCAAGGGCGGCGTGATCGTGCTGCAGGAGATCTTCGGGATCGACCGCCACATCCGCGCCGACGTCGAGCGCTGGGCCAAGGCGGGCTACGAGGCCATCGCCCCTTCCCTCTACGACCGTCGCGAGCGCGGCTTCACCGCCGGCCATGATCCCGATGGGCTCACAGCTGGCGTCACCCACGCCCGCGCCACGCCGTTGGACCAGGCGCTAGGCGACATCGCCGCTTGCCGTGATTTCCTGGCCGACCGCGGCAAGGTCTTCGTCGTCGGCTACTGCTACGGCGGATCGCTGACCTGGCTGACCGCCGGCAAGCTGGAAGGCATCGCGGCGGCCTCCAGCTACTATGGCAGCCTGGTGCAGGCCAACGCCGCGCTGCAGCCGCTCTGCCCGACCATCATCCACCTGGGCCACACCGATCCAGGCATCAAGGCGGGCGAGGTCGAGGCCGCCGTCCACGCCCACCACCCGGACATCCCGGTCTACATCTACGAAGGCGCCGGACACGGCTTCAACAACGAGAGCCCCGAACGCTATGCCGAGGAGGCCGCCGACCTAGCGCGCGCCCGGACACGCGAACTATTCGAGGCCGCGTGAGCATGGGCGAGACCATAACCCTGACCAGCGCCTTCGACGGGTTCGAGTTCTCGGCCTATCACGCCAAGCCCGGCGACGCGCGGCGCGGCGGGCTGGTGCTGATCCAGGAGATCTTCGGGATCACCGAACATATCCGCGAGCTGGCCGACAGGTTCGCCGAAGAGGGCTACGAGACCATCGCGCCAGCCTACTATGATCGCCTGGAGCCTGGCTTCGCAGCCGACTATAGCCAGGAGGCCGTAGCGAAGGGCGTACGCTACTCTCAAGAGACCCCCTGGGCGCAAGTGGCCGGCGACACGCAAGCGGCCATAGACGCCCTCCCAGGCCCCGTTTTCGCCACTGGCTTCTGTTGGGGCGGCGCCGCGACCTGGCTGGCCGCTTGTCGTTGCACCGGCCTCTCAGCGGCTTCGGCGTTTTACGGCCGGCGGATCACCGAACTGAAGGACGAGACGCCGAAGGTCCCGATCATCCTTCACTTCGGCAAGACCGACGCCTCGATCCCGCCCGAGCGCGTGGAGGAAATCCGCGAGGCGCATCCCGAAGTGCCTGTGCACCAATATGCGGCCGGCCACGGCTTCTTCTCCGATCGCCGCACGGACTATCACGCCGACAGCGCGCGTCTGGCCCGCCTGCGCACTCTGGCCCTGTTCTCCAACAACGGCGGCGGGCGGAGCTCGATGTAATTGGACGGCGCTGTCATCGAGACTCCACGGCTAAGGTTGCGTCCATTGACGAACGGGGACCTCGACGCCCTGTCCGCGATCGCCAGCGACCCGGCCGTGATGGCCTTCGTTGGCGACGGCGCCCCGCTAAGCCGCGCCTCGACGGCGGAATGGATCGCCAACGCCGCGCGCAGCCTCCCTGAGACGGGATTTGGCAGTCGAGCCGTGGTTCATCGACACACCGACGTCCTGATCGGCTGGGCCGGCCTTGTCTGGCGAACAGACGAGGCGCTCGTGGAACTGATCTATGGCTTTGACCGCCCGTACTGGGGACAGGGCTTCGCCACTGAGGCCGTCACCGCGCTGATCGAGGCGAACTCTACTTTGTCGATCGACGCGACTATCGACCCGTCCAACACCGCCTCGCGGCGGATTCTCGACAAGCTCGCCTTCGCTGAGGTTGCAACGGAGCTCGACGAAGACGGTCTACCGTCGTTGCGCCTCAGGCGGCCGGGTTAGGCTCGCCCGGCTCTTCGATCTGCTTGCGGACCTCAGGCACGGTCTCCAGCGCCCGGACCAGCACCGCCTGGGCCGCCAGTATGCCGATGCCTGCCGCATAGCCGGAGAACACCCCGGCCGGATAGCGGCCGCCGTGGCCGACCGCCCAGACCTGCCAGTAGATGAACCCCGCCGCCACCGCGAGCAGGCCGACGCCGGTCAGCACCGACATTGCGGTCTGGCCAAAGCCCGCCTGGTAGCTCAGCCAGACATAGCGGACGAGCAACCGTTTCAGGAACGGGATCAACAGGGGCAGCGCCAGGGAAAGAAACAGGATCAGCCCGGGCCAGATCAAGGTCCGCTGGACGATGAGATCACTGCCGCCGGGCAGCACCTGGAAGGCGTGGATCACCGCCCCGGCATAGATCAGGGTCGCCGCGCCAACGGCGACATCCTGCATGCGTTTGAAATCGCGCCACGCGCGCGTGAAAGCCATGCCCCGCACTTAGCCGATGGTTTGGGCCGCGATAAGACCCATCAGTGGCCTTCGAAGGTCGCCAGGACAGAAACGGCTACGCCGGCGTCACGTAAGCGCTGCGCCCCGCCCAATTCGGGCAGATCGACGACGAAGGCCGCGCCGATGATGTCGGCCCCCACCTGCCGCAGCAGATGCGTCGCCGCCAGGGCGGTGCCGCCCGTCGCGATCAGGTCGTCGATCAACAGAACCCGGTCGCCAGGGTTCAAGGCGTCGACATGCATTTCGATGACGTCGGAGCCGTATTCCAACGCGTATTCCACGGCCACCGTCTTGTGCGGCAGCTTGCCCTTCTTCCTCAATGGCACGAAGCCCGCCGAAAGCTGGTGCGCGACCGCGCCGCCGAGAATGAAGCCCCGCGCCTCGATCCCGGCCACCTTGTCGACCTTGAGGCCGGCCAGCGGCTGGACCAGTTCATCGACCGCGCGCCGAAAGCCCCTCGCGTCGCCCAGCAACGTCGAGATGTCGCGGAACATCACTCCAGGCTTCGGATAGTCCGGAATGGTGCGGATCAGCTTGGTCAGGTCCATGCCTTCAACTTATCGCCGAGGGGCGGCGGCTTGGCTATGCTGAGCACGAAAACTCACTCCACGGACGCCATGAAGCCCGCATCCCTAGCATCGAGCGTCCTGCTGGCTGTCCTGGCGCCTGGGCATGCGGCGTGGGCAGGCGAGATCGCCTGCTGGTACGAACATGGGGTCATCGTGGCGCCGGCCTCGATCGACGGCCTGGCGGGCGACTACATCCTCGACACCGGGGCGCCGAGAACGCTGCTGCATGAGACCAAGGCTCAAGGCGCGGGTTTGACCGAGACCGCGTTGCATGGACCGGTGCGGATCGCCGGGCTCTCCGTTCCTGATCAGGCCTTCCGCGTCGCCGATCTCGACGCGCGGACCTGGGCCTTCCCCACGCCCATCGCCGGGGTCATCGGAGCGGACCTGCTGGCGGCCTATGTGGTCGATGTCAGCTTCGAGCCCTGCAGGGTCGCGATCTATCCGCGCGGCAAGGCGCCGGCGTTCGCCGCCAAGACCGCGCTGCGGCTCAAGCGCGGCGCCGGGGTCGCCATGGCCGAGGCCGCGGCTTCCGACGGGCGCAACGCCCAGCGGGGGGACTTCGTCATCGCCACCGGCGCCGATGCGCCGATCCGGCTTGAGGCGAGCCTCGCCAGCATCCCGGGCGCGGCGAAGCCGCAGGAGCTCCTGCCCTATGGCGAGGGGCGCGCGAAGCTGCGGGCGGCCTCGTTCGGAGGGGAACTGTTCGAAAACCTCGACGGCGGCCTCGCTCAGGATGACGTCGCCGCCACCGGCGTCATCGGCGCCCCGCTGCTGGCGCGCTGGCGCCTGCGGTTCGACTTCCCCCAGGGACGGCTGCTGCTCCGGCCCGCCGGAGGTTAGCCCCAAAGAAAAAGGCCCCGGACAAGTCCGGGGCCTTAATCGTCTCCGATGGAAGGCGGCCCTAGTGGGCGACGTTCTTCCAGATCTTGCGGTAGCTCACATAGAGCAGGCCCGCGAAGATCAGCAGGTAGATCATGGCGGCCATGCCGAACGCCTTGCGTTCCTGCATCTTGGGCTCGGAAGCCCAGGTGAGGAAGGCGGCGACGTCCTTGGCTTGCTGCTCCAACGTCGACTTGGTGCCGTCGTCGAAGGTCACCTGACCAGCCGCGAGCGGCGGGGCCATGGCGATGAAGCCACCGGGCGGCACTTTGTTGTGCGGGCCCGACCACGCCGCGGTGACGTCACCGGGCATGAAGGGGTTGTAGTGCTGGCCGACGCCAACCTTCAGGCCCGCGGGCGGGTCCTGATAGCCGGTCAGCAGCGAGTAGATGTACTGCGGACCATGGTGGCGGGCCTTGGCGATCACCGAGAGGTCCGGCGGCAAGGCGCCGCCATTGGACGCCCGGGCGGCCGGTTCGTTCGGGAACGGCGACGGGAAACGATCAGCCGAGGTGCCGGGACGTTCGATGACGTCGCCGGTTTCGGAGTCGATGTCCTTGATCTGATAATCCTTGGCGATCGACTTCACATACGGGTTGTCGTTCGGGTTCGGATATTTCGGATTGAAGAACGGACCGCCCTTCTGACCGAGGTTGCGGAAGCTCATCAGTTCCATCGAGTGGCAGGCCGAGCAGACCTCCCGATAGACCTTGTAGCCACGTTGCAGCTGGGCCTGGTCGAACTTGCCGAACGGACCTTCGAAGCTGAACTCGACATGCTTCACCGGCGCGGCGCCGCCAGCGGCGAGGGCGGCGGGCGCAGCCAAGATAGCCAGCCCAAACGCCGCGAGCGCGATACCTTTACGCAGCATCTTAGGCTCAACCCCTCTTTTCAGGCGAAGCCGCGGCGCCGGCGGGCGCGTTGGCGGGATGCGAAAGCACAGGCGCACTGATCGATTCCGGCTGCGGAAGCGGGGTCTCGGTGAGGCCCAGGACCGGCAGGATGACGAGGAAGTACGCGAAGTAGTAGAGCGCGGCGAAACGGGACAGCCAAACGAAGCTGTTCAGGTCCGCATCGATCAGGGTGAAGGTCGACAGGCCCGGGATGACGTGATCGTCGGGCAGCTTGCCACCGCAATAGCCGAGGATCATGCAGGCCAGCACGAAGATGAAGAAGTACAGCTTCGCGGTCGGACGGTAGCGCATGGAGCGCACCTTGGACGTGTCGAGCCAGGGCAGGACAAACATGACGGCGATGGCGCCGAACATCAGGATCACGCCGCCCAGCTTGTCGGGAACCGCGCGCAGGATCGCGTAGAACGGCAGGAAGTACCATTCCGGAACGATGTGGGCGGGGGTCACCAGCGGGTTGGCCGGGATGTAGTTGTCGGCGTGGCCGAGCGCGTTCGGGTTATAGAACACGAAGGTGGCGAACATGATCATGAAGACCACGATCGCGAACCCGTCCTTCACCGTGTAGTACGGGTGGAAGGGAACGGTGTCCTCTTTCGACTTCACGTTCACGCCGGTCGGGTTGTTGTTCCCCGGCACGTGCAGCGCCCAGATGTGCAGGCCAACGACGCCAGCGATCATGAACGGCAGCAGATAGTGCAGCGAGAAGAAGCGGTTCAGCGTCGGGTTGTCGACGGCGAAGCCGCCCCACAGCCAGGTGGTGATCGCTTCACCCACGATCGGCAGGGCGCCGAACAGGTTGGTGATGACGACGGCGCCGTGGAAGCTCATCTGACCCCAGGGCAGCACGTAGCCCATGAAGGCCGTGGCCATCATCAGGAGGTAGATAACGCAGCCCAGGATCCACAGCACTTCGCGGGGAGCCTTGTAGGACCCGTAGTAGAGACCGCGGAACATGTGGATGTAGACGGCGATGAAGAACATCGAAGCGCCGTTGGCGTGCATGTAGCGGATCAGCCAACCGTAGTTGACGTCGCGCATGATGCGCTCGACCGAGGCGAAGGCGTGGTCGACGTGCGGCACATAGTGCATGGCCAGCACGATGCCGGTGACCAGCTGGATGCCGAGGCAGACCGCCAGGATGCCGCCGAAGGTCCACCAGTAGTTCAGGTTCTTCGGGGTCGGGAAATCAATGATGCTGTCGTACGCGAGGCGCACGACAGGCAGACGGACGTCGAGCCAACGCTCGATGCCGGTCTTGGGTTCGTAGTTTGAATGTCCGCTCATCGGTCTTAGCCCACCTTGACCTTGGTGTCGGAGAGGAAGGCGTAATCGGGCACCGCGAGGTTCTTCGGCGCCGGTCCCTTACGGATACGGCCCGAGGTGTCGTAGTGCGAGCCGTGGCAAGGGCAGAACCAGCCGCCGAAGTCGCCACCGCCGAACGTGGGCACGCAGCCCAGGTGCGTGCAGGTGCCGATCACGACCAGCCATTCGGCCTTGCCGGGCTTGTGACGCTCTTCGTCCGTCTGCGGGTCGCGCAGATCAGCGTTGTCGTCCTTGATCGCCGCAGCGATCTCGGCGCCAGTGCGCTTGCGGATGAACAGCGGCTTACCCCGCCACTTGATCACGACCTGCTGGCCCAACTCGACCTTGGTCAGGTCGAACTCGACTGAGGCGAGCGCCAGCGTATCACCCGACGGATTCATCTGATCGATGAACGGCCAAGCGAGACTCGCGACGGCGCCACCGGCCGCTACGGCCGCTGCGATATGAATAAAATCACGCCGGTTCGGGTCGTCGCCCGCGGCATGCGTATCGGGATTTGCGCCCACGACGGTGTCGGCCACCTTAAAGCTACCCTTCGTTTGGGGCCGCAAGGACCGCGACCCTTCGGATCACACCGGAAAACCGGAGCAATCCCGCCTTCGACCCTGCCAGACGTTCTGGTAAGGCCATCGGAACGACAACGCTGGAGCAGCGACGAAACCCTCGGAAGAGTTGCGGATTGCTGTTCGCAACCCACCTTCCGCGATTCGCCCCACGCCCCGGCTCATCCCGTGGCTGGACCGCTTAGAATGCTGCTCGCGCTTTTTCAACCGGACATTCCGCAAAACCTTGGGGCGGCTCTTCGTCTCGGGGCCTGCATGGGGGTCCCAGTACACGTCATTGAGCCCTGTGGATTCCCGCTCTCGGACAAGGCTATCCGGCGCGCAGCAATGGATTACGGCGAACCGGCCGACGTTACGCGCCACCCCGGATGGGCCGAATTTCACGCCAGCAGGCCAGGACGAATTGTATTGTTCAGTACGAAGGCTGCGACGCCTTTGCACAACTTCAGCTTCCGCCCAGATGACATATTGCTGTTCGGTCGAGAGAGCGTCGGCGTCCCGGACGAGGTGCATGAGGCCTCCGACGAACGCGTGTTCATTCCGCTGACGGCGGGCCGGCGTTCGCTGAACGTGACGGTTTCAGCGGCGATTGGCCTCTCGGAGGCGTTGCGCCAGACGGGGCAATTTCCTAAGCCACCGGCATGACGACCTTGCCGCCCGAGATCGAAGCGCGCCGCGCGCGCACCAAGGAATGGTTCGAAGCCCTGCAACTGCGGATCATCGCAGAGCTTGAGCGGCTCGAGGAGGAGGCGCCCGCCGACCTCTATCCAGAGGAGGTCGGCCGTTTCGACATGCGGCCCTGGACCCGTGACACCGGCGTCGGCGGCGGCATTGGCGGCCACCTCAAGGGCCGGCTGTTCGAAAAGGCGGCCGTTCACACCTCTGCGGCCACCAGCCGGTTCTCGCCGGAGATGGCCGCTCAGATGCCGGGTGCGGACAAGGACCCGTCCTATGTCTCGGCCAGCATCAGCCTGATCGTTCACCCGCGCTCGCCGCGCGTGCCGACCGTGCACATGAACACACGCTTCCTCTCGACCGCCGTGAGCTGGTTCGGAGGCGGCGCAGACCTGACGCCAATGGTCGACGAGCAACGCAGCCAGGAGGCTGACGACGCGGTGCTGTTTCATGCCGCGATGCAGGCCGCCTGCGACGCCTATGATCCTGATTGGCATGAGAAATATCGCGCCTGGTGCGACGAGTATTTCTTCCTGCCGCACCGAAACGAGACGCGCGGCGTCGGGGGGATTTTCTACGACCGGCATGACTCCGGCGACTTCGAAAAAGACTTCGCCTTCACCCGCGCCGTCGGCGAGGCGTTCCTCGACGTCTATCCCAAAATCGTCCGTCACCGGATGAGCGAACCCTGGACCGAGCAGGACCGCCAGGAGCAGCTCGTGCGCCGCGGCCGCTATGTGGAGTTCAACCTGCTCTACGATCGCGGCACGATGTTCGGCCTCAAGGCCGGCGGCAATATCGACACCATCCTGTCGTCCATGCCGCCGATGGTCAGCTGGCCCTAGTCAGCGCCCCCTCTTCGTCATCCTCCGGTCACCCGAAGGATGACGAAGGTCGAAGGCAGCCCTCTAGGCGCTCTTCAGGAACCGCTGGAGCCATCCGCCCACCCGCAGGCGGTCATCGGGCTGCTCGTAGCTCATAACCGCTCTGTCGGCCTGCTCGTCGGTGTATCGGCTGCCGCGCCGGTTCTCGATCAACGCCTTGGCGTAGGCAGGATCGAACTCCGGGTGCAGTTGAAGCGAGATGGCGCGAGCCGGTCCGTAGTCCAGCATGCCCATCTGGCAGAAGTCATTGCCGCCGATCACGCGCGCGCCCGGCGGCAATTCGACCACCTGATCCTGGTGGGAGGCCGGCACGGCGACCGGCTCAGGCGAATCCATCCAGGCCTGGGCTTCCTCGATACGATAGCGATGCAGGCCGACGCCCCATCCCTTGGGGGACTGGATCACCTTACCGCCAAACGCCTCGGCCATAATCTGGTGGCCAAAACAGACGCCGATCAGCGGGACTTGCCCCTTTGCGCCGCGCAGGAAATCCTTCAGCGGGTCAATCCAGGGCAGCGGGTCGTAGACGCCCGCCGAAGATCCAGTGACCACATAGGCTCCGCAAGCCTCGACCTCTGCAGGCACCGCGCCGCCCGCCACGTCGAAGGTCGCGTAGTCATAGGCGTCCTCTCCGAACAGCCGGCGGAACATCGACGGATAGTCGCCGAACCGCTCCTTGACGCCCGCCGGCGGCTCGCCGGTTTCGAGGATGCCGAGTTTCATGCGGCGCTGCCCTACGCTCAATACGCCATGCCTTGCGCTACGGCCTTCAGCTTCTCGATGGCCGAGAACTTGTCGTCGATGAAGTCGTGGTCGATCCACCATTCCTCGACCTCGCGCAGGACCTGACCGACCATCGGGCCCTTGGGCACTCCCGACTTGATCACATCTTCGCCGGTCAACGGGAACGGCGGCGGTGTCCAGCTCTCGGCCAGGGCCAGCAGGCCGCGCCATTGGTGGGTCGCGCCCGTGCGCCCTGCGTTGGCCCAGGCCAGCTTGATGCGGTCAGAGAAGGTCGCGACGCCGATCTTGTAGACGGCGCGGCGGCTTTCACGCGGGCTCATCCAGGAGGTGATGCGCGGGGTCTTGCCCATCGCCTGGATCAGCCGCTCCTTCTGGTCGTTGGAAAGGCGCAGCGCTTCAGCCGCCTTGCCGGCTCCGATCTGGTCATTGGGGATCAGGGTCGCCAGACGCAGGATCGGATCATTGGTGAAAAGCTGATCCACCTCGAACTCGACCAGGGCGTCGAAGGCCGTCAGGTCCTGGGCCGCCGGCAGCAATTCGGCCAGTACGCCGGTCTTGGCCATCAGCGCGACGGCGGGACGAGGATCGTCGGCGCCGAGCAACTTCAGAAGCTCCTTGGCCACCCGCTCGGCGGCGAGGTTCTTCAGCAGCCCCTTGCCGGCCGCGCAGGCGGCGACCGCCGCGGCGTCCGGCTCACCTTTCCCGTACCAGGCGTGGAACCGGAAGAACCGCAGGATCCGCAGCGAGTCCTCGGCGATTCGCGTCGCCACATCGCCGACAAAGACGATCCGTCCGGCCTGGGCGTCGGCCACGCCCTGGCTGGTGGGATCGAACAGGTTGCCTTCGCGGTCGCTGTAGACAGCGTTCAGGTGGAAGTCGCGACGCTGGGCGTCCTCACTCCAGTCCTGGGTGAAGGCCACCACCGCGCGGCGGCCATCGGTGGCGACATCGCGGCGCAAGGTGGTGATTTCAAAAGGCTTTCCATCGGAAATCGCCGTGACCGTACCGTGATCCACGCCGGTCGGCACCGCCTTTAGTCCAGCTGCGAGCAGCGCCTCGGTCACCTGGTCAGGCGTCAGGACCGTGGCGATGTCGAGGTCGTCCACCGGCTTGCCGAGGAGCGCATTACGCACACAGCCGCCGACGAACCGCGCGCAGTCAGGACCGGCCTTGGCCTCCAGCGCATCGAACACCGGGGCGGCGGTCTTCATCCAGGGCTTCAGGCCGATGCTGTGCGTCACTTCGAAGGCGCCTTCTTTTCAAAATGGCCGGGCGAGACGTGGCCGCCCGTGGTCACCTGCGCAGGAACATAGGTGTCCTCGCGGTTGTCTTCATGGAACAGCGCGCTCGCCATCAGCGAAAGCCCGAACAACAGGCCGGACGCGGCGACCAGCCAGGCCCAGGGCGTCGAGCCCATCGGCCGCCCGGTCCGGCGCGCCACTTCGCGCCATGCAAACCAGGCGATGAACGGAACCGCGATCAAGAGCAGTCGGGGAATCAGCACCCTAAGCAACCGCCGCCCCATAGAGCCGGTCGTAAAGCGCGCGCAGCATGCCCGCCGTCGCCCCCCAGATGAACCGATCCTCGTGGGTCATGGCGTAGAAACGCCGGGTCTCGCCGGTTGGCGCCTGGCGTTCGTGCTGTTCGTGATTGGCCGGGTCCATCAGGAAGCCGAACGGCGTCTCGAAGATATCGGCCACCTCGGCCGGGTTCGCGGCGAGCGAAAAGCCGGGCTGAATGAATCCCACCACCGGCGTGACCAGGAACCCGGTTCCCGTCCGGTATGGCGAGGACAGCCCCGCCAGGGAAACATAGTCGGGCGCGAGCCCCACCTCCTCGTGCGCCTCGCGCAGCGCCGTCTGCCAGATGGTTTCGCCGGGGTCGCAGCGACCGCCCGGCAGCGCGATCTGGCCGGTATGGCGGCGGAGGGTGTCAGCCCGGCGGGTCAGCAGCACCGAATAGCCGTATTCGCGCTCGATCAAGCCGACCAGCACGGCGGCCGGCGTCAGCTCGACCGGCTCATTGGGAAACGCATTCGCGCCGAGATCGAAATCAGACCCGCCTTCGGAGGCCTGCCCCTCCTCCAGCGGATACAGGTGGTGCTCGATCCAGGCGCGCAGTTCGCCGCTGGGTGCGGTCGGGCTCACAGGCGGTGCGCCCCTGCCGGCCCAACCGGGAACCAGGCGCCGTTGGACTCAACCCCCAGGCGCGGCCCTTCAGGGGTCTCACGCTCCTGCGCCATCTCCACCAATTCATAGAAAACCGGACGGGCGATCAGCGCGTCCAGCCCGCGCCGGACATGCAGATACGGCCGGGGCTCGCCGGTCGCCGCGTCCATTTCGATTCGAATCTCGTTCTCAGGCCCGGCCTCGACCTCGTCGCCGACATTGGTCAGAAACTTCAGCGCCTGGCCCTCGCGGTCCACGCGGGTGGCGATGAAGGGCGCGTCCTCGACGGTGATCTTCATCTTCTCGACCGGCGTCACGAGATGGAACCCGTCGGGATCCTTGCGCAACACGGTGGAAAACAGCCGCACCAGGGCCTCGCGGCCGATCGGTGAGCCCTCATGGAACCACAGGCCATCCTTGCGGATGACGATGTCGATTTCACCGCAATGGGCCGGATTCCATAGATGCACCGGCGGCAGACCGCGTCCGGGCGCCTGCGCCTTGGCCGCGGCGATGACGCCTTCGAGGCCGGGTCGTACTGAATTGTCTCCCATGGGGGACAAGGTAAGGCTCTCGACGCCTCGCCTCAATGGCGACGCAGGGTCAAGCGTCGCCTTGAGGCGTAATCAGGCGGTGACAAGCCCCGCGAGATCGCTCGCGCCCAGCACCAGGACACGGCGCTGATCGACCGGCCCCGGCAGGCGCACGTCCTTAGCCGCTTCAACCGAATAACCGAACCGGCCGAAATAGGGCTGATCGCCAACCAGCAGCACGGGATAGCCCGCGGCCTGGGCGGCGGCGCTGGCGAGCTGCACCAGTTCGCCGCCGGTGCCGAACTTGCGGCCTTCGGCCAGAACCGCGAGCGGCCCGAGGAAAATCACCGGCCGGCCGCCGACATGAACCGCCCACATGCGGACAGAGCCGACCAGACGCGCTCCGTCCCAGGCGCAGAACGACATGTCGGGGCGAAACTCCGCGAACTCTCGCACGCGCTCGGAGACCTTGGTGAAGCGACCCGGTCCAAAGGCGTGATCCAGCAGCGCCTCGATGGCGTCTGCGTCCTGGGGCTGTTCGTGGGTGAAGGAGAGGGCCTGTTCGGCGGGAACGATCATCTGTGGCTTTACGTACGACGTGGACTAACAGGTCCGTCGCCGCGCGTGTGACGCACTACGGGACGGAGGCTCAGTTGGCGCGGCTGGCGCGCTCGGTTCGTCGCTGGCGTCGCATGGACGTCGTTCCGTTCGTTCACGTAAGAGTGAGCGGCGATAAGGCCATGACAGCCCCGCGTCAATCGCGCGTTGCGAGGCGAGCCCCGGCGCGTCAAGTTGCCCCGCCTCCATTCCAGAGTTCCGATGACAGACGACACCGCGCAAGAGCCCGATCAGCCCGTCTCCATCCGCGAGCTCCTCAAGCGAACCGACTATGTGAAATTCTGGATCGCCCGGGTCGCCGCGACTCTTGGCGTGCAGATCCAGAGCGTGGCGCTGGGCTGGCAGATGTACGCCGTGGCCCGCGAGACCATGGATGTGAAGCAGTCGGCCTTCTATGTCGGCATGATCGGGCTGGCGGCCTTCATCCCTGTGCTGCTGCTCTCGCCGTTCGCGGGCGAGACCGCCGACCGGCACGACCGGCGTAAGGTTCTGCTGATCTGCTACGCCGGCGAGATCACCACCGCGGTCATCCTCGCGGCGGCGGCGATCTTCCACTTCGCCTCGATTCCGCTGCTGCTGGTGCTGTCGATGCTGTTCGGGGCCAGCCGCGCCTTCATGGGCCCCTCCTCCACCGCGCTGGGGCCGATGCTGGTGCCCAAGAGCCTGCTGCCGCGCGCCATCGCCTGGAACTCGCTGGCCTGGCAGGGCGGGTCGATCATCGGTCCGGCCATCGGCGGCCTGCTGCTGACCCATTCAGCCGGCCTGTCCTACAGCGTCACCACCTGCCTCTACCTGGTCGCTGCGGTCTGCGTGTTCCTGATCAAGGGCAACACCAAGCCTGTGGTGCAGGCCGGGTCGCGATGGGCGCTGATCAAGGAGGGGCTGGTCTACACATGGACCAACAAGATCGTGTTCGGGGCTATTTCTCTCGACATGTTCGCGGTCCTGCTCGGCGGCGCGACCGCCCTGCTGCCGGTCTTCGCCCGCGACGTGTTGCACGTCGGGCCGGAAGGCTTTGGCCTGCTGCGGGCCGGGCCCGCCATCGGCGCGACCCTGGTGGCGGTGGTCCTGGCCAGCTATCCGATCCGGCGCCACGCAGGCCTGATCATGTTCGCCGGCGTTGCGGTGTTCGGCGCGGCCACCATCGTGTTTGGCCTGTCGAAATCCCTGCCGCTGTCGGTGTTCGCCCTGGCGGTGCTGGGCGGAGCCGACATGCTGAGCGTCTATGTCCGTCAGACGCTGATCCAGATCGTCACCCCGGACCAGATGCGCGGCCGCGTGGCGGCGGTTTCGTCGCTGTTCATCGGCGCGTCTAACGAGTTGGGCGAGTTCGAGAGCGGCGTCGTGGCGCGGTTCTTCGGCCCCGTGGGGGCGGCTATCTTCGGCGGCGTGGGCGCGTTGATCGTCACCGGCACGTGGGCCAAACTCTTTCCCGCCTTGCGCAAGGCCGACCGGCTCGAATAACAAACACGGTATTCTTTTAGGGAGATAGGTTCATGGGTGCTCTTTCAGGCAAGGTTGTATTGGTTACCGGAGGCGGCAACGGCATTGGCCGTGACTGCGCGCTGATTGCAGCGCAAGAAGGCGCCAAGGTCGTCGTCAACGATCTGGGCGGCGGTCTGGCCGGCGGCGACGAAGGTTCGGCGGGTCCTGCCGAACAGGTCGCTCAGGAAATCCGCGCCGCTGGCGGCGAAGCGGTCTCCAACTCCGACAGCGTCACCGACCTCGACGCCGTCTACGGGATGGTCGAGCAGGCCAAGAAGGAATTCGGCGGCCTGCACGCGGTGATCAACCCGGCCGGCATCCTGCGCGACGTGATGTTCCACAAGATGACCGAAGCCGAGTGGGACGCCGTCATCGCCGTTCACATGCGCGGTTCGTTCAACGTGGCCCGCGCCACGATCGAGCTGTTCCGTGAGCAGAACGACGGCGCCTACATGTTCTTCACCTCGACCTCGGGCCTGCTGGGCAACATCGGCCAGGCCAATTACGGCGCGGCCAAGATGGGCATCGCCGGCATGTCGCGGATCATCGCCATGGAAGGCGCCCGCAACAACGTGCGTTCGAACTGCCTGGCCCCCGTCGCCTGGACCCGCATGACGCAGTCGGTTCCGGTGAAGGACGAAGCCGCCGCTGCGCGCCGCGCGGTGATGGCCGAGAAGATCCGTGCCGACCAACCGGCCCGCCTGTCGGTGGCCCTGGTGACCCCGGCGGCGGCCCACATCTCGGGCCAGATCTTCGGCGCCTCGGGCGAGACGATCACCCTCTACAGCCAACCCCGTCCGATCGCGACCGAGACCAAGGAATCGGGCTGGAGCGTCGAGACGATCCTGTCGGAAGCCATGCCCGCCATGGCCGACAAGTTCTACCCGACCTCGCGTCCGCCGCTCGCCAGCCAAGGCGCTGCCGAGCCTGCGAAGGCCGGCTAAGACCCGAACTGTCGGTGACGACAAAGGCGGCGGCGATCCCTCGGGGTCGCCGCCGTTTTCGTATCTAGAGGCGGTGCAGCCGCGTCCACTGATCGCGGCTGAGCTCCCAATAGATCGAGCGACGGATCGAACCGTCGGGCCGCACGCTTTCGCGCTCGCCCATCCGCTGGAACCCGGCCCCGTCGATGGAGGCGGCCGAGCGCACGTTGTCCAACGCGGCCGTCAGTCCGATCAAGCGCACGCCAAGCGTCTCGAACATCCAGGCGATCGAACGCGCCACGCCGAGCCGGCCCTGGCCGCTGTTCTGGCGGTCGGCGCGAGTGGCCCCGGCGATCTCGGCCGAAGAGCGATCGGGCCAGACCGTAAAGCGCGAATAGCCGACGACCTCACCCGCCTCGTCCAGGTTCACCGCCAGAACGCACTCGCCAGCCTGTCGAAGGGCCTCACTCTCGGCCACCCAACGGGCGACGCTTTCGGTGGTGATCGGGCGAGGCAGATCATAGATCGGGTCGGAAACACGCGGGTCCGACAGTAACGCCGTCAGCCCCTCCACATGCTTGGGACCGGCGACCACCCTGCCCTCGGCGGTACGCACCGCCTGGCGGATCGCGGCCTCTTCTTCCGGCGTTGCGGCCAGGACGGTCTTCGGCGGCGCGCTCATGATGATCTCCTCCCCAGATGATCCAATGTCGGTTGGCCCGACCTTTGCTTCAGTCTAGCCGACTAGAGGAGCCATCGCATGCAAGTCGGCAAATCCACCCTGGCGAACAGCCTTCTCGCGACCGATCCGCTGGCCGCCCTGGTACAGGTGGGCAAATCCGACTCGGCAAAATCGACTCAGCCGAGCGCCGCCGAACTCGCCGCCCAGAAGGCCGAGGCCGCCAAGGTCCGCCAGCAGTCGGACCTTGAGCAGATCCGCGACAAAGGCATCTACGCCTGGGCGCAGGAGCAAAAGCTCGAGAAGCTGAAGGAAAAGATCCGCGCCGAGGTCATGGCCGAGCGCGACGGCGCGACCGATGTCGCCGCCGTCGAAGGAGAGGTCGCCCGGCGGGTGAAGGAAGCCATGGAGGAAACCCTCAAGGCTGAAGCCACCGTTGCAGCGAAGCGCAACGAGCCCGCCAGGCCGATGATCATCGACATCTCGGTCTGATCGACCTCAGGCCGGCTCGGACACCGGGCTAGGCTTGTTTTCCGCGAGCCAGCGCTTCTCGTCCTCGGTATTCGGCAGCGGCGGGCGATGGCCCCCGATCGACCAGAGCTCGTACGAGGTCTCGTCGATGTGGAACTCCCAAGCGAAACCACGATCACGGATGTAGGGCGCCAGGGCGGCGTCGCACTGGCCGATCCACCAGGTTCGCGCCTCGGCGGTCGGCAGGGTCCGAGCGATGTGGTCCACCCAGATCCGCACGAAATTGTCCGCCGGCTCGCCGCCGACATAGAACGAGTCCGCGGCGACCTCCTGGAACACGACGCCTACATAGAACTTAGGCAGGCGGCTGTAGAGCGCGGTGATCGCCTCAGACAGACCCTTCTTCTGCTCGGCGCTGAAGGCCCCAACCGGGTGGTAAATCTTCCATAGCGGCATCGCACTGCTCCTTGAACGGCGGCGTCGGCGCCGCCTTGACTTCAACAATGACGATCATCATCATTGAGTCTGGCAAATCGTCAAGAGGCAAGCCATGAAGATCAGCAAAGCGCAGGCCGAAGAGAACCGCGACCGGATCGTCGGCGCCGCCTCTACGCTCTTTCGCGAGCGCGGCTTCGACGGGGTCAGCGTCGGCGACCTGACCAAGGCGGCCGGCTTCACGCACGGCGGCTTCTACAACCACTTCAAATCGAAAGATGTATTGGCGGCCGAAGCGGTGGATAGCGCCTTCAAGACCATGGCCGGCCACCGCGAACGCGCGCGCGACCTGCCCGAAATGCTGACCCACTATCTATCGCAGACCGCGCGCAGGGCCCCCGGCCGGAGCTGTCCTGCCGCCGCTCTGGGCGGCGACGTCGGTCGGCAATCCGATGACATGAAGGCCGTCTTTGCGTCAGGAGTCGAACAGATGATCGCGTCGGTGGAAGAGCGCTTGCCCGGCGGCCCCGACCGCCGCGAGCGCGCCCTTGGCGTCGTCACCCGCATGGTGGGGGCCCTGATGCTGGCCCGCGCGGTACCGGACGGCGTGCTGGCCGACGAGTTGCTGGACACCAACCTGCGCCTGGCGACGTCGGACGTCGTCTGACCGCCGCCGATTTCCTCTCGACCGCCCGCCGCATCACCCGGCAAGGTCACGGCGCATGGGGGATTCTGGTTGGCCTATCTGATCATCAAGGCGCTGTTGTCGGGCGCGATCATCGCGGCGATTTCCGAAATCGCCAAGCGCAGCCCAGGCTTTGGAGCCTTGGTGGCCTCCCTGCCCCTGGTGTCGATCCTGGGCATGATCTGGCTGTGGCGCGACACCGGCGACGCCCAGCGGATGGCGGCCCACGCCGAGGCGACCTTCTGGTTCGTGCTGCCGTCGTTGCCGATGTTCCTGCTGATACCGGCGCTGCTGCGGCGCGGGACGCCCTTCTGGACGGCCCTGACGCTCAGCTGCGCCCTGACCATCGGGCTCTATCTGTTGATGACCTGGCTTGGGCCGAAACTCGGCCTCAAGCTCTAGCCCGCCGCGAGGGCCTTCAGCGGTTCGCCGGTCATCCGCCGGGTGATCCATTCGGTCAGCGCCTCGGCGCCGAGCGAATCGTAGAAGGCGATCGAAGGCGCGTTCCAATCCAGCACCGACCACTCCAGCCGGGCGAGTCCCTGGGCCACGCAGCGTTTGGCCAGGGCGCGCAGCAGAGCCTTGCCGGCCCCGAGCCCACGCGCTTCGGGAACCACGAAGAGGTCTTCCAGATAGATCCCGTGGCGGCCCTTGAAGGTCGAGTAGTTGTAGAACCAGATCGCGAAACCGACCGGCTTGCCGTCGGCCTCGGCGATGTCGCAGAACAGCCGCGGCGTCTCGCAGAACAGATGTCCAGCGAGATCGGCCTCGCTGGCCTCGACCTCATCGAGCAACTTCTCGTACTCGGCGAGCGCGCGGATGAAGCCGTAGATCAGCGATGCGTCGGCGGGGGTCGCTTCCCGTATCGTCACACTCATCCGATGACGACGCCCGGCGGCGGAGAATCAGCGGGGACGAAGAAGTCCGGCATCAGCCGGGTGGTCGGGTCGACGCGGTACTTGTCGAAGTCCCGCTCTCCCTCCGCATAGAGGAAGCTGTCGTCGATCAGGAAATTGCCGGTGAACTCGCGGCTCGGCTTGTTGAAGATGGCGTAAGCCGCGTCGGCCATGATGTCCGGCGTGCGGCATTGCTTCATGCCCTCTTCACCAGCCAGGGCGAACTGGATCGCTGCGGTGGCGATCCCCGTGCGCGGCCACAGCGCGTTGAAGGCGATGCCGTCGCCCTTGAACTCGGCCGCCATCCCCAGGACGCACATGCTCATCCCGAACTTCGCCATGGTGTAGGCCGTATGCCCCTCGAACCAGCGCGGGCTCATGTCCAGCGGCGGCGACAGCATAAGCACGTGCGGATTGGACGAGTTCTTGAGGTGCGGAATGCAGGCCTTGGAGGTCAGGAATGTGCCGCGCGCATTGACCTGGTTCATCAGGTCGTAGCGCTTCATGTCGGTGGCCAGCGTCCCGGTCATCTGGATGGCCGAGGCGTTGTTCACGCAGATGTCGATCCCGCCAAAGGTGGCGACCGTCTTTTCCACCGCGTCATAGACGCTGGCTTCGTCGCGGACATCGACGATCAGCGGCAGCGCCTTGCCGCCCGCCTTCTCGATCTCCTCAGCCGCCGTATAGATCGTGCCCGGCAGGTGCTTGTGCGGTTCGGCGGTCTTGGCGGCGATGGCGATGTTGGCGCCGTCACGGGCGGCGCGCAGGGCGATGGCCAGGCCAATGCCGCGGCTGGCGCCGGTGACGAACAGCGTCTTGCCTTGCAGGCTCATGAGCTCAACCCCGTGGTTTCTTCCGAGATCGCCCAGAGCCGCTCAGCGGCCTCCGGATCGAGGGCGTGCGGCATCACCCCGTGGACGGGATCTTCCTTGGTCCAGGGCGCGGCCTCATGGCAGTCCTCAAGATAGAGCCCGCCGATCCCTTCGAGCTCCTCGCCCACCGCCGCCCACACGCTGGTCGAGGCGCCCTGCTCGGTGGTCTTGAAGCCCTCGCGGACATTGCCTTCGTCGTCCATCCACCCCATCGCCACCATCTCCTCCTTGGGAAGATAGCGCTGCAGCGGGGTCATGATTCCGCCGGGCATGACGGCGTTGGCGGTCACGCCGTGCTCTTCGAAGCGCGCCGAATATCCCACCGCGAACAACGAGTTGGCGGTCTTGGACTGACCATAGGCCTCCCACTTGTCGTAGGGCCGGGTGCGGTAGTGGATGTCGTCCCAGTTGATGCCGCTGCGGCGGTGCCCGATCGACGACAGCTGCACGACACGCGCCAGCCGGTCCTCTTCCGAGGCGTTCATCAAGGCCCGCGTCAGCCCCATGGTCAGGGCGAAATGGCCGAAGTGATTGGTGCCGATTTGCAGCTCCAGGTCCTCGGCGGTGTGCAACAGCGGCGTGGCCATGACGCCGGCGTTGTTGATCAGCACGTCCAGCGGCTGGTCGCCCCAGGCGTCCACGAACGAGCCCACCGAGCCCAGGCTGGCCAGGTCCAGCGTCCCGGCCAGAACCCGGTCCGCGCCGATGCTCTGGTTGATATCAGCGGCGACCCGCTCGCCCGCCACGCGGTCGCGGACCGCCAGCATGACGTCGGCCCCCGCTCCGGCCAGGGCCCGGGCTGTCTCCACCCCGATGCCGCTGGCGCCGCCTGTCACGATGATGTTCCAGCCCTCAAGGTCGTAATTGTTCACGACGATGCGGGCCGGGGTGAAGGCTTCGAAGCGGGATTTGATCATGGTCAGGCGACCTTTCCGAAGTCCGGCGCGCGCTTCTCGGCGAAGGCGGCGAAGGCTTCCTTGGCTTCAGGAGACTTGAGCTGGGCGGCGAAGTGCACGCCTTCCTCGTCCATGCGCGCGGCGATGCCGTCCGGATCGCGCATCAGCGCCTTGGTGATGGCGACGGCGGCCGGCGGCCGGGCGGCTACGGCCTGAGCGGCGGCCAGGGCCTTGGCGCGCAGGTCGGCCAGCGGGACGGCGGCGTTGGCGATTCCCCAATCGACGGCCTTCTTGGCGTCGACGGCTTCGCCGAGCACGAACATCGCGAAGGCGCGGGCGTGGCCGATGCGGCTCGGCAGGGTCAGGCTCGAAGCCGCTTCCGGCACCAGGGCCAGGTTCACGAACGGCGTGGTCAGCAGGGTCTCTTCCGACACATAGACCAGGTCGCAATGCAGCAGCATGGTCACGCCGACGCCGACCGCGCGGCCGTTCACGGCCGCCACCAGCGGGGTCTTGGCGCGGGCCAGGGCGGCCAGCAGCGGGTTGCCGCCGCGGCGCGCCTCGCTGGCGTTCGCTTCACCGGCGTTGACGGCCGCGAAATCGGCCAAGTCGTTGCCGGCGGTGAACATGTCGCCATTGGCCTGGATCAGGATGCAGCGGACGTCCTTGTCGAAGGCCGCCTGGTCGATGGCGTCGCCCAGCGACTGGTACATGGCGCGTGTGAGCGCGTTCTTCTTGTCCGGACGGTTCATGGTCAGCGTCAGCACGCCGCCGGACTTTTCGATGAGAATGTGATCGGACATAAAAATGCGCTCCCTAATACTTACAGCGTATACCTAGGCGGTTGCTCTGTACCAGATGACGCCGTCGGAATCGGTTTCCTTCAGCGCTTCGCCGCGGGTCATCAGGCAATTGAGGTGAGCCAGGCTTTCGCCGGTCGCCATGCCCAGCACCCACTCGTCGATCTTGCGCCGGAACAGCACCGGGAAGACGTCGACCGCTCGCTTGGGCTCGGCGATCAGATTGCGCAGCCGGGTCAGGCCCCGCTCGTGGCCGCCGATCAGGTGATCGATCCGGGCGTGCAGGCCATGGAACGGCGCATTATGCGCCGGCAGCACCAGCACGTCGTCAGGCACGCGGCCCTTGATCGCCTCCAAGGTGGTGAGCCACTCAGTCAGCGGATCGCCTTCCGGCTCTGTCGGGAAGACCGAGACGTTCGAGGAAATCTTCGGCAGCACCTGATCGCCGGAGATGAACAGCTTCAGCTCCGGGCACCATAGGCAGACGTGTTCCGGCGAATGACCGGCGCCGACGACCACCTGCCAAGTCCGGCCGCCGATCTCGACCTCGTCGCCGTCGCTCAAGCGACGGAAGCTGTCGGGCAGCGCATGCAGGCCGCGGCCGAAGCCGCCGAACTTCGCGCGATAGTTCTCCAGCGCCTCCTCGTCCCAGCCGGCGGCGCGATAGAAATTCAAGGCGTCGGCCGGCGCCTCGCGCCCTGTATCGGCGGCCAGCGAACGGCACATCAGGAATTCCAGCCGACTGATCCACAGCTGGCACTGGAATTTGCGCGTCAGCCAGCCGGCCATGCCGATGTGGTCGGGGTGCATGTGCGTCACGAAGACGCGCGTCACCGGCCGGTCGCCAAGCGATTCGGCGAAGGCCTTGCGCCAGGCCTGTTGGGTGTCGGGACCGCCCATGCCGGTATCGACAATCGCCCAACCACCCTCTTCCTCGATGGCCCAGACATTGATGAAGGCCAAGGATCCGCCAAGCGGCATCCGAAGCCACTTCACGCCTGGCGCCACGTCGATCGCCTCGCCAGGTCCAGGCCCGTGTTCAAAGGGATAGGTCAGCTTAGGTCGCGGGGCCTGTTCGTAGACCTCTTCAAATCCGTCGCGCAAAACTGCCTCCTGCTGTCGTCGGCGCCCATTTTCGGACGTGCTGGCGGCGGGAGCAAACCCGCATTGCACGCAACAGTCGCCTTGGTTCAGACGCTGTTCACGACGAACTTGACCCATAGAGCCGTCAGAGGCTTATGTCCGCCATTAGGGAACCACCCAGGAGTTTTAAACCCATGAGGCCATTCATCACCGGGCTGGCCGCCACCTTGGCCTTGCTGGCCTTGGCGCCGGCGGCCACCTCAGCGCCTAAGAAGGCCGAGGAAATCACTGAAAAGGCGCGCACCCAGGGGATGGCCGAGGCGCCCGCCCTGGCGAAGGCCGCCGGAATCGCCTGCAACGTCACCGACGCCCGCTTCGTGGGCAAGGTCGATGACAAGAAGGCGAAGACCGCGACGAATTTCTACGAGATCGATTGCGACCAAGGCGTCGGCTTCATCCTGTCGTCGGTTGTCGGCGGCCCCACAACCTCGTTCACCTGCATCGAGGCGAACAACCCGCAAGCCGACGGCTCGCCGTCCAGCCTGGGCTGCAAACTGCCCGGCAACGCCGATCCGAAGTCGGATCTGGCGCCGCTGATCGCAGCCGCCAAAATCCAGTGCACGCCCGAGCAAGTTCGCGGCGTCGGCCAAAGCGCTTCGGCGACCTATATCGAAATCGCCTGCGCCGGCAGCGCCCAGGGCTTCATCCTGAAGACCAGCGCTCCGATGGATGCGGCCAAGCCGGTCGAAGCCACCGATTGCATGCTCTACGACAATTCCCAGAGCAACATTAAGTGCACCCTGCGCGACGCCGCTTCGCGTCTGGCGGTGGTCGACGGCCTCGCGGCCCAAGCCGGTAACGGCTGCGTCGTGAAGGACCGCAAGTACATCGGTCAATCGCAGTCGGGCTCCAGCTTCTTCGAAGCCGCCTGCGCCGACGGCAAGGGCTTCATGTTCCGCGTCGACAACGGCAAGCTGTCGCAGACCTACGAATGCGCCAAGGCCTCGACCGTCATGGGCGGCTGCACGCTCACCGACGCCAAGGAAGCGGTGACCGAGCAGAACGGCCTCTACACCAAGCTGGCCAAGGCCGCCGGCTTCAACTGCGAAGTCTCGAAGTACGCGCCCTTCCCCGGCCCGGCCGGCAAGGACATCGTCGAAATGGCCTGCTCCAACCGTCCCGACGGTGGCGTCGGCGTCTTCGGCGGCCCGAACGACAAGCCGATCGTCTACGACTGCGCTCGCGCCCCGATCGCCGGCTACCGCTGCTCGTTCACCAAGCCGGACGCCGGCCTCGCCCTGATCACGGCGGACCTGAAGAAGCTCGGCAAGAACGAGTGCACGGTCTCCAACAGCCGCATCATCGGCAAGACCGCCAAGGGCACGACCTACATGGAAGTGGCCTGCTCGGATGGCCTGAAGGGCTACATCATCGAGTACTCGGCTGACCTGACCCCGCTGACCACGACCGGCTGCGCCTTCTCGAAGGACTGCAAGCTGCCGGGCAACGTCTAAGCGACAAGGCCTAGCAAGAACGACGAAGGCCCGGGGGCGACCCCGGGCCTTTTTCGTGGCCGCAATCCAGGCTCGGCTAAACACCGCCGGCGCCCAGATGGCGCGCAAACAGAAAGGCCCGCGGGACGAACCCGCGGGCCTTTTCTCATTCCGACAGCCCCTGGGGGCCGGCCCGGGTTAGGCGTGGGACGAGGTCAAGTGGCCGTCGTTGAAGCCGCGCAGTCGAGCCAGAACCTTGCCCATGAAGGCGTTCACAACCCGATAGGTGGCCAGTTGGCCTTCGACATTCTCAAAATCAGCAAACAGCATGATCGCTTCCTTTCGCTGGAAACAATCTATGTTGCGACGCACAAAAAATCAACGCTGCGGTGCAAAAATACTTCGCAACTGCAACCAGGCTAGATCGCCGCCTCGATGAACTTGGGACCCGGCTCGGCCATCGCGCGGGCGAAGGCGGCGTCGAATTCCTCGGCGGTCTCGCAGCGCGCGGCGGGCAAGCCGAGGCCCTTGGCGACCGACACCCAGTCGATCTTGGGGTCGCCAAGATCGAGAAGCTTGGAGGCCGAGGGGCCCGGATTGCCCGAGCCGGTCCGCCCCATCTCGATATTGAGGATGCGGTAGCTGTGGTTGGCGAACACCACCACCGTCACGTCGAGCTTTTCACGCGCCATCGTCCAGAGGCTCTGGACCGTATACATCGCCGAGCCGTCTCCATTCAGCGAGACGACCTTGCTGTCCGGCTTGGCCACGGCCGCGCCGATGGCCAGGGGCCCGCCGATGCCGATGGCGCCGCCGGTGAGGGCCAGGACGTCATGCGGCTTGGCGGTCGCGCAAGGCACGGCCACGCCACCGCCCGAGGTGACTGAGTCATCGCAGATGATCGCGCCTTCCGGCAGGTAGCGGGCGATAGAGACGCCGGCCGACTGCGGAGTCAGCGGGCCGGTCGGCGAGGCGTCGGCAACTTTCAGCGGCTGCACCGGTCCCGAGGCCGGCGCGCCCAGGGCGTCGGCCAGGGCCGCGAGGCCCGCGACCGAGTCTTCCTGCCGCGTCGAAAGGGTGAGCGTCTCGCAACCTTCGGGAACCAGCACGCTCGGCCGGTCGGGATAGGCGAAGAAGGCGACCGGCGTGACCGTGCCGACATAGACCATCAGGTCCACGCCCTGTAGGTCGGCCAGGGCCGCCTCGCCGAAATACTGCATCCGGCCGGGTTGGAAGACCCCGGCCCCGCGCGGCTGGCGCGCGATGAAGGTGTCGGTCAGGACCCGGAAGCCCGCCGCGGCCAAGCGGCTGGCCTGCACCAAAGCCTCGGCGCGTGTGGCTTGGCCGCCGAGCAGCAGCACCGGCTTGGCCGCGGCGCGCAGCGCCTTGGCGACGGTGTCGACCGCGTCGCCCGACGGCCCTGCCCGGACTGGAACCTCGGCGATCACCGGCTTGGTCGAGGTCGGCAACCAGGCTGCATCGGCCGGCAGGATCAGGCTGACCGGGCCGCCAGGCGGGCCATAGCTGGCGCTCACGGCCCCGGCCGCGATCGCTGCGACGCTGTCGGGGGTATCGGCCGACTTCACCCAGATCGAGTTGGGACCGACGATGGTCGGGATGTCGGAGTTCAACGGCGCGTCGTACTGGCGGTGGTAGGTGGCGTGGTCGCCGATCACATTGACGATCGGGGTGAAGGCCCGCCGCGCGTTGTGGAGATTGGCCAAGCCGTTGCCGTAACCGGGTCCCAGATGCAGCAGGGTGCAGGCCGGCTTGTCGCTCATCCGGCCATAGCCGTCGGCCGCGCCGGTCGCCACGCCCTCGAACAGGCACAGCACCGGGCGCATTGCCGGCTGGCGATCCAGCGCGCTGACGAACTGCATCTCGCTAGTGCCCGGATTGGCGAAGCAGGCGGTGACCTCATTGGCCACCAGGGTCTCGATCAGAGCGTCAGCGCCGTTCATGTCAGAACACCATCACGTCAAATGAAACAGGATCGGAAAACAGTCGCTCGACCGCCTCGGCGCGGCGCGAGCGGGCAAGCGATTGGGCGATGTAGCCCTTGTCGGTGATCTCGCCGGCGTTGGCGTCGGGTGGGCTGTCCAGCACCAGCGCGCGGCTGATGCGGCCGCCGGCCCCCTTGGCCTGGGCGTTGAAGCGCTCCATCCCCATGCGCACCGCGACCACGACCTCCTGCGGCGTCATGTTCGGGTTGGGATAGAACAGCAGCCCCACACCTTCACGGCCCTCGCCGCAGACCACCGCGTCGGTGACCGCGTCGCCAACGGCCGAGACCGCCTTCACGCGCAGATCGCCGACGCCGACAAAGGTGCCGCTGGCCAGTTTGAAATTCTCGGAGATACGGCCGTCGAAGGCCATGCCTTGCGCCGGTTCGGCCGGCTCCACGAACCGGGCGGCGTCACCCAGGCGGTAGAAGCCTTCCTCGTCGAAGCTCTCGGCCGAGAGCTCCGGCCGCCCAAGATAGCCGGCCGTCACCTGCGGTCCCTTGACCCGGAACTCGAGCTTGCCCGCGGCCGGAATGAGCTTCACCGAAGTGCCCGGCACCGGCAGGCCGATGAGGCCCATGCGCTCGTTCGGCCAATGGACGTTGCAGGCGGTCGGGCCGGTCTCGGTCGCGCCATAGCCCGAGGCGAAGCTGATCTTCTCGCCGACCGTGGCCATGGCCACCGCCTGGATGCGATCGGAGATGTCCTGGCCAAGCGAGGCGCCGCCATATTGCAGCACGCGCACGCGGGAGAAGAAGGTGCGCGCCAGGTCCTGGTCGCGCTCCAGTTCGCCGGCCAGCAGCATCCAGCCCGCCGGGACCATGTTGTGATAGGTGGTCGAAACTTCCTTCAGGTTCCGCACCGTCTCGGCGAAGCGGCCGGCGACCGGCTGACCGGCGTCGATATAGACCGTGCCGCCGCGATGCAGCGCCATGTGCAGGATCGAATTGGCGCCCAGGCTGTGGCTCCAAGGGGCGGAGTTCACCATCACCGGCGGCTCGTCGTCGGCGAAGCAGGCGGCGATCTGGGCCGAATTGATCGCGATGTTGCGGTGCAGGCAGATCACCGCCTTGGGTAGACCGGTGGACCCGGAGGTCAGCAGGTACTTGGCATGGTCGTCAGGCAGCGCCGTGGCGTCGACGCCGCTCGCCTGCATCAGCCGATCGAGCGGCACGTCGCTGGGCCGCGCGTTCTTGCCCGCCACCACCGGCAGGCCGGTCAGGAACGGCGCCTCCAGCGCCTCGCTGAACAGCGCCGCATCCTCGGTGTAGATCGCCGACGGTTTCAGCACTTCGACGGCGTGAGCCAACCGCGCGAGGTTCGCGCCGGGCAAGCCGTACTGCGGGGAGACGGGCGCCACGGGCATGCCCTGGCTCATCGCCGCGTACTTCACCAACGCATGATCGACGCCGTTGCGGGCTAGGATCAGCAACGGCCGGGCGCCGACGACGCCCAGCTCGCGCAGGCCCCCGGCGATGGCGCGAACCGCCTCGCGGGCCTCGGCGAAGGCAACCGTCCGCCAGCCGTCGCCCGAACGTTCAGCCAGCCATGTCCGCGCGGGAGCCTCTGCGGCCCAGCGGTCGAGCGCCTGGGTGACGATGGTGAAGTCGGTGGAGAACGCGGCCGGATTGGTCAGCACCCGCTCGCCGCCCGGCCTTTCCTCCACTTGCAACTGCCGGGGCGCGTAACGCGCGTCGCGGAAAGGGGCGTCGGAAAGTCGGATCTTAGCGTCCATGTCCTAGCCTTAGCGGGCCAACGCCAGACCCGCCAGTCTGCGTTCGAGATAGAGGCGCTCGGCCGGCGCCGGCTTCAGCGCCAAGGCCGCGCGATAGGCGCCGGCCGCGTCGGCGGCCAGCCCCGCCCCCTCGCAAAGCGCCGCGCGCGCGGCTTGGTACGGCAGCCAGGCCGCGAGCCGCCCACCGCCTGGAACCGCCTCCAGCGCCGCCAGCCCCTCGCGCTTCCCCCGCGCTTCCCCAACCGCCACGGCGCGATTGACGGCGGTCACCGGGTCGGGCCGGAAGTGCATCAGCCCATCGTAGAGCGAGACGATATCGGCCCAGGGCGTCACCCCGGTCTCCCGACGCGACAGGTGCGCGCCGTGAATGGCGGCGATCAGCTGGCGCGGGCCAGGTTCGCCGTATCCTGCCGCGTCATCGAGCAAACGCGCGCCGTCGGCGATCAAGTCGGCGCGCCAAAGCAAGACGTCCTGGAGCGAGGGCGGGATCATCGCACCGACCCGGTCGAGCCGGGCCGGACGCCGCGCCTCGGCGAAACGGACCAGGGCGGCCAAGCCCAGGACCTCAGGCTCGTGTGGCATGAGTTCGACCAGCAGTCCCGAGAGCCGCAGCACTTCTTCGGCGAACGGCGCGCTTTCTCCCGCCATCGCCGCGTCCTCATAGGCCTGGGCATAGGCGATCTCGAGGGTGGCCAGAACCGCCTCCAGCCGCTCGCTCCAAGCCTCCCGTGCGGGAACCTCGAACGAGACGCCGGCGTCGCGGATCTTGCGCTTGGCGCGGGTGATCCGTTGCAGCATGGCTGGCTCGGCGACCAGGAACGCCCGCGCGAGGCGCTCGGTCGATAGTCCGCAAACGACCTTCAATGTCAGGGCGGCCCGCGCCTCCGGCCCGACGGCCGGATGGCAGCAGACGAAGATCAGCCGAAGCCGCTCGTCGGGAATGGGCTCATCTGCGGCGAGCAGTTCATCCTCGGGCGTCGGCGCCGGTGGTCGCTCGTCGTGGACAGCCCGCGCCCTGACGGCCAGGCGGCGCTTGGCGTCGAAGGCCTTGCGGAGCGCCGCCCGCCAGAGCCATGCGGCCGGGTCCCGCGGCGGCTCATGCCGCCAAGCCGGGATCGCCGCGACGCAAGCTTCCGCGAAAGCCTCCTCAGCCTGGTCGAGATCGCGCAGGCGGGCGGCCAAGGCCGCGACGACCGTGGGTCGGGCGGCGGCCATGGCTTGGCCGGCGTCTTCCATCAATACAGAGCGATAGGGCGGACCTCGACCATTCCGCCCTCGGCGACCGGCACCCTGCGGGCATAGGCCAACGCGGCGTCGAGATCTGGAACATCGAGAATGAAGTAGCCGCCCAGGTGTTCGCGGGTCTCGGCAAAGGGCCCGTCGTGCAGGCTCTGGCCGCCGCCGGCCAAGGTCTTGACGGTCGTGGCGGTGGCGCTGGGCTGCAAGCCATCGCCGCCACGCAGGACGCCGTTGGCCGCCATCTCTTCCGACAGAGCGGTGTATTTGGCGACCACGTCGACCAGCCTGGCTTCGCCGGCCGGGCCTTCGTAGATGTCCTCCGGCTCGTAGATCAAAAGCATGTACTGCATAGCTCTCACCTCATTTCGCGACGCGACGCCCGCGTCGAAAGGTAGACGCGCCACCGCCTCCTAAGTCGACAGGAGCCTGAGAATTATCCGAGCCAGAGCGTCCCGCTCAGCCGTCGCAGCATGAAGGCGCTCGTCCTCGCCTGGACGTACGGGCCAAGGATGCCTAGCGAGATCAGCCGTAAGGTTGCGTTTCCGGCGTTCAATCCCGCCATGCCCCACCAACAGATGGGCAGGGAAAAGCCGAGCCCCGCGGCGGTCGAACTCCACCGTGCGGCCTGATAGGGCGACCAAACCGTCGCCAACCCGACGAGCAGCGCCAGCATCATGACGGCGAGCCCGATCACTTCGGGGGCGCTGGCCGACATCAGATCCAGCACCACGCCTGAGGTGAGCCCCAGCAGGATCCCGCCCGCGAACAGCAGCATCATCACGGTCCCGAACCAGCCGATCGCAAAGGCGCTGTAGACATGGCGCCTTCGCGAGGCCGCCATGTCGAAGCCTAGCCGCTGGCCCATGAAGGTCAGGCCGCCCCACAGGCCGGCCGCCTGGCGCCGATGAGCGACCGGAAGCCACCATCCGAAGGTGGCCAAAGCCAGGGCTGCGTCCCTCACATGCGCCAGCGCGAAATCGAGCGGCGACCCATGTAGCTCGAAATGGACGCCCCGCCATTCGGTCCGGCTAGCTGTGTAAAGAAAGGCTCCGAACCGGCCGAGCCCTTCAACAAAGGCGATGGTCAACCACGCCGCTAACGCGACCGCTCCACCCCGTATCGGACCCCAGGCCTGGACAGCCAGGACCGCGGCGAGCAACGGCCCACCAATGGTCAAGACCTTGAGCAGGAAGCCGACGAACAACTCGCGGCCGCCGCCGACATAGGTCAGCGGTTCGCCGTAGAGGCCCATCGAGCCCCAGATGCGGCGGCGCACCTTGCTCTGCCCCCAGAACCGATGCGCCGACAGGGTGACGAGATTCAGCAGGCCGTGCTTCAGGCTCAGCCCAAGAAAGCCACGTGGCTCGATGCTCTGAACAAAGGCTAGGCCCAGGCCGCCGAACTCAACACTGCCGCCCGATCGCGACATCTACTCCCTCGCATTCCGTGACCGAGCCTGTCACGTCCGGCGTACTCACGCCAAGGTCTTCCCCACGCGGGAAGGCTAGCCGCCCAGTGTTTCGGAGAAGCGAACCGGTTCGCCGAGGCTTGGCGCCACGATCTCGTCGTCGCGCATGACCACCCGGCCGCGAATGATGGTGGCCACGGGCCAGCCCTTGGCCTCAAAGCCGTCGAACGGCGTCCAGCCGACCCGGCTGGCCATGTCCTCATGGCTGATGGTGCGACGCGCCTTGAGGTCGACGATGGTGATGTCGGCGTCGTTGCCGACCGCCAGCCGCCCCTTGTCGGCCATGCCGAACACTCGGTTCGCGCCATGGCTGGTCAGGTCCACGAACCGCTCGAGCGACAAGCGCCCCTCGGCCACATGGGTCAGCATGACCGGGACCAGGGTCTGCACGCCGGGCATGCCGGAGGGCGAGGCCGGATAGGGCCGCGCCTTTTCTTCCTTAGTGTGCGGGGCGTGGTCGGAGCCGAGCACGTCGGCGATGCCGGCGGCGATCCCGTGCCACAGGCCCGCTTGGTGATAGGCGTTGCGGATCGGCGGGTTCATCTGGGCGTAGCCCTTCAGCCGCTCATAGGCCTCCGGCGCGGTCAGGGTCAGGTGCTGGGGCGTCACCTCGACGGTGGCGACGTCCTTGTGGTGGGCCAGGAAGGTCATTTCCTCAGCCGTGGTCACGTGCAGGACGTGGATGCGCTTGCCCAGCGCCTTGGCGATACGGACCAGGCGATGGGTGGATTCCAGCGCCGAGGCGGCGTCGCGCACTTCCTCGTGGCTGGTCCAGTCGCCGGTGCGGGCCAGCGGCCGGCGCTCGGCCAGGCGGTATTCGTCTTCGGAGTGAAAGGCCGCGCGGCGGTTCACATGGCGCAGGACCTGCTCAATGCCCTCGTCGTCCTGAACCAGCAGGCTGCCGGTCGAGGCGCCCATGAACACCTTGATCCCGCAGCAACCGGGCAGGCGCTCCAGCTCGCCCAGGAACGGCGCGTTCTCGTGGGTGCCGCCGACATAGAAGGCGTGGTCGCAGTGCATGCGATGATTGGCGCGCGCCAGCTTGTCTGTCAGCGAATCCGGATCGGTGGTGGTCGGCTCGGTGTTCGGCATTTCAAACACAGCCACGACGCCGCCCAGGACCGCCGCGCGCGAGCCGGTCTCCAGGTCTTCCTTCCATTCCAGCCCCGGCTCGCGGAAGTGGACCTGGGTGTCGATGACGCCCGGCAGGACCGTCAGGCCCTTGGCGTCGAAGACTTCACCCGCCGAGGCCTGCGAAAGGTCGCCGATCTCGACGATCTTTCCGTCACGCACGCCCACATCGGCGAACCCGCGGCCGGCGTGGTTCACCACCTCGCCACCCCTGATGATGAGGTCGAAGGTCTCGGGCATGTGGGGTCCTGGGTCTTGAGTTAGGTCTGGGTTTTGGCGAGCAGGTCCTTGGCGGCGGCGGTCACCGTCTCCACCGACAGGTCCATCATGTGACAGAGCGCCTGCGAAAGGCCCGGGTCAACCGCCCGGATCTGTTCGAAGCTGCGCGGACCGCGCACCACGCGGGTATTTGGCCCCCAGGGCGCGTAGAGTTGATCGTCTGACGGCCCGAACAGACCAATGGTCGGCGTACCGGCCGCGGCGGCCAGATGCATCAGGCCAGAATCGTTGCCGATGAACAGCCGCGCATGTTTCAGGCAGGCATAGGCCGCCAGCAATTCGACCTTGCCGGCTAGGTCGATGGTCCGCTCACGCGGGATCACGCTGCGCAGAGCCGAAATCGCCTGCATGTCGTCTGGCCCGCCCAGCAGCATCAACCGGCCGCCGGCGAGCGGGCCGTCCAGCAGCTGCGCCGCGACCTGTGCGAAGCGCTCCACCGGCCAGGTCTTGCCGCCCCAGTTGGCGGCCGGCGCCAGAGCCAGGATCGGGCCCTGTCCGGCGGTGAGTTCGCGGGCATAGGCCTCAGTCGCTTCGGACGTGAAGAGATACGGCGCGGGCGGCTCGCCCTCGATCTTCAACAGTCGCGCGGCCTCCACAACCTTGTGGACCGGCCCGCCGGAACTGCGCTTGAACACCGCGCGGCGTTCGCGCTTGAGGAACTGGGAGATCGCCGAGCCGCGCAGATCGACGACCAGGCCCCACTTGCGCTGACGCACCTGTCGCCAGAGCCTCAGCCAGTGGCCGCCGTTCTTGGATTTCTCGAAGACGATGACCCGGTCCAGATTCGGCATGTCGGCGAACAGCGGCGCCGCGGCCGGGCCGGCGACGATCGTGAACCGGGCATGGGGGATCTCTTCCAACAACCGGCGGATCAGGCCGGAGGAGAGAACCGCGTCCCCGATCCGGGTCGCGGTAATGAACAGAATCGGGAAGGACCCGTGCGCCATCGTCCCTCTATAGGGCTCCTGCCGCTGGCGCTCCACCCGCCGAGCCCTTAACTGCTGAACCATGACGACAAATCCCTCCATCGCCGCCCTCACCAGCCGAGCGCTCATCGCGGTTTCCGGTGAGGATTGGCGGAGCTTCCTGCAGGGACTGCTGACCCAGGACGTTGAAACCTTGGCGTCCGGGGAAGCCAGGTTCGGTGCTCTGCTGAACCCGCAAGGGCGGCTTTTGTTCGATCTGTTCGTCATCGGCCGCGACGACGGCGCGTGGATCGACGTGGAAGCCACACATCGCGACGCGCTGATCATGCGCCTGACCATGTACCGACTGCGGGCCAAGGTGCAGATCGCCGCCGACGACACGCCGGTGTTCGCCGCGTTCGGCGCCGATCCCGGCGCCGGCTGGATCACCGACCCGCGGCTGGCCGCTCTAGGCTGGCGGGGTTACGGCGTGGTCGCCGCCCCGAACGCAACGGAAGCCGACTACGACGCCCACCGCCTGGCGCTGGGTGTCCCGGGCCCCGCCGATTGGGGGGTCGAGAAGACCTATCCCATCGAGGCCAATTTCGACCTGCTGAACGGCATCGACTTCAAGAAGGGCTGTTTTGTCGGCCAAGAGACGACCTCGCGGATGAAGCGGAGAGGCCAGATCAAGAACCGCATGCTGCCGATCCGCTTTGACGGTCCAGCGCCTGCGTCGGGATCGGAGCTGCTGAACGGCGAGCGCCGCGCCGGCGAGGTGCTCTCTGGGATCGAGGGCCAGGCCATCGCTCTGGTGCGGCTGGACCGCGTGGTCGAAGGCGACCTAACCGCCGATGGCGTCAACGTAAGAACCGAACGCCCCGACTGGATCGGCGCCGCCGGCGATCCGCCTGCCGGCGCCTAGAGGAAGAACGCCCGCAGCGCCGCGAGCGTCTCGGCGGGCCGTTCCTCGGGAATGAAGTGACCGGCGTCGATGGCCTGGCCGGTGACGTCACCGGCCCAGTCGCGCCAGATCGCCAGCGGGTCGTACCAGGCGCCGACCGCCCCCTTCGAACCCCACAGCACCTGTAGCGGCGCGGTGATCTTGCGCACCCCGCGATCGGCCTCATCGGCCGCGACGTCGTAGCGGGCGCCGGCGCGGTAATCCTCGCACATGGCGTGAATGACCGCCGGATCGCCCAACGCCTTCACATAGTCCGCATAGGCTTGGGGCTCGAAGATCGAGGCGCCGGAAGCGATGCGGAAGGCGAAGTTCACGGGATCGGCGGCGATGAAGTGTTCCGGGAACGGATGGGCCTGGGCCAGGAACGACCAGTGCCAGTAACCCAGCGCGAACCGCCTGTCGGCCAGCCGCCAGACGTCGGCGGTCGGGATGATGTCCAGGACCGAGATCTTAAGAACCGCTGCGGGACGATCCAACGCCAGGCGATAGGCGACCCGTCCACCGCGGTCGTGTCCGGCGACATTGAAACTGTCAAACCCCAGACCAGCCATCAGGGCCGTCACGTCGCGGGCCATGGCGCGCTTCGAATAGGGTTCGTGATCCTCAGTCGTCACCGGCTTGGAGCTCTCGCCATAGCCGCGCAGGTCAGGCGCGACGACCGTGAAGTCCTGAGCCAGATCGTCGGCGATCTTGCTCCACATCATGTGGGTCTCAGGATAGCCGTGCAGCAAAAGCAGGGGTGGTCCGGACCCGCCATGGCGAACCCGCAGCGTCGCCTGGGCAGTATCGATGCGCGACAGTTGGAAGCTCTCGAACGCCATACAGCAGGCTCCGCTTGATAGGGGCCGGCCCGAGCGCCAAAACTCGGCGCCATGACCGACGATCCGATTCGTTGCGGGTGGCGCGGCATGGCCGGCGACCCGCTCTATGAGGCCTATCACGACACCGAATGGGGCGTGCCGGAATACGATTCCCGCGCACTTTGGGAAAAGCTCGTGCTGGACGGGTTCCAGGCGGGCCTCTCCTGGATCACCATCCTTCGCAAGCGCGATGCGTTCCGAGCCGCCTTCGCCGACTTCGACCCCGACGTCGTCGCCCGGTTCGGCGACGAGGATCGCGCCCGGCTGATGGCCGACGCCGGCATCGTCCGCTCCAACGCCAAGATCGACGCGGCCATCAACGGCGCGCGGATCTATCTCGACATGCGTGAGGCGGGCGAGGACTTCTCCCAGTTCCTGTGGAGCTTCACCAACGGCAAGGTGATCCAGAACAACTGGGAGCGCATCGACCAGGTGCCCGCCCAGACCCGCGTCGCCGAGGAAATGGCCAAGGCGCTTAAGGCCAAGGGCTACAAGTTCGTCGGCCCGGTCATCGTCTACGCCTTCATGCAGGCCACCGGCCTCGTGAACGACCACCTGACCTGCTGCCACCGGCACGCCCAGGTGAAGCGGATGGGCCGCTGATGCCCGACATGATGCTGGAAATGGCCTGTCCCGGCCCCGTCTGCGGGGTGGATGAGGCTGGGCGTGGTCCCTGGGCCGGGCCGGTCTCGGCCGGCGCGGTGATCCTCGATCCGGCGCGTATGCCTGAGGGCCTCGACGACTCCAAGAAGCTGACCGCCAAGGTCCGCGCGGCGCTGGAACTGGACATCAAGGACAAGGCCCTGGCCTGGGGCGTCGGCCTCGCCTCGGTCGAGGAGATCGAAGAGCTCAACATCCTGCAGGCCACCGGCCTGGCTATGCGCCGGGCGGTCGAGGCGCTCGCCATCACCCCGGCCTTCGCCCTGGTGGACGGCAATTACCGCTTCAAGCTGCCCTGCGAGATCAAGACCGTGGTCAAGGGCGATGCGATCTCATCGTCGATCGCCGCCGCCTCGATCCTCGCCAAGGTGGCTCGCGACCGGCTGATGACCGAGATGGACGCCGTCTATCCCGGCTACGGCTTTGCGGCTCACAAGGGCTATCACGCTCAGGTCCATGTCGAGGCGCTGCGGACGCTCGGTCCCTGCGCGATCCATCGGCGCAGTTGGGAGCCGGTGCGCCTGCTGCTGATCGAGCGCGGCGAACTGATCGTCGATTGACGCTTTGAATCAAGATTGACCCTCCCCGCCCGGCATAGGTTCGTTGGGCATGAGCAACGATCTTGTCCAAGCCCTGCATCTCCAGTCCAAGGCCTGCGCCTATCTCGGCTCGGCGTTCCATGCCGAACTGCTGAACTGCGCCGCGGCCGACCTTGAGGCCGGCGGGACGGTGACCGCCCTCCTCGCGCCATGGGCCTACGCCGGCCCAAAGGCGATCATGGCCGCCGCCGTGCCGCTGCGGCTGCTCGGCGCCCTGCATGACCTAGTGCTGAGCGGCGAAGACCCGGCCCTCAGCGCGGCCTATCCCCGCCCTGGTCAAACCGCCGACGCCAAGATCGCCTGGCGTGAAGCTGCCCGCGCAATCGCCGAAAGCGAGGCGCAACTCGCGGCCTTCATGCAGCATGAGCCGCAAACCAATGAGGTCAGGCGCTCGGTCTGCCTGCTCGGCGGTTTCCTAACCATCGCTCGGGAAACCGGTCTGCCACTCCGCTGCTTCGAGATCGCCGCCAGCGCCGGGCTCAATCTCTCCTGGGACAGGTACAGCTACAGCCTGGGCGGGGCGGCCTGGGGGCCGGAAAGCCCCGTGCATCTGCCGACGGATTGGTCAGGCCTGCTGCCGCCGCTGGACGCCGAGGTCACCGTGATTGAGCGCGCGGCCTGCGACCGCCGGCCGGTCGATCTCACCGATCCGATCCAGCGGCGGCGCCTGCTGGCCTATGTGTGGCCCGACCAGTTTGAACGGCTCAAGCGCCTGCGCGCCGCCATCGACCTGGCCCTCGCGCTGAACATCAGGGTTGAGGCCGCCGACGCGGTCGAGTGGACCGCCCGAACGGCGGGTCCGGCCCCTGGCGCGGCGACCGTCATCTATCACTCGGTCTTCTGGCAATACATGCCTGCCGAAAGCCAAGTTACCCTGCGCAAGACCATCGAGTTTCTCAGCGTGGGCGCGACGACCCAGGCGCCGCTCGCCTGGCTGCGCATGGAACCGCCGCCCGAGAACATGTCCGGGATGGAGGTTCGCCTGACACTTTGGCCCGGCGGCGAGGAACGCGTCCTGGCCGACGTCCATCCGCACGGTGCCTCGGTGAGGTGGCGAGACCCCGCCTAGTCGATCATCAGTTCATCGGGGCGTCCGAGAACCGCGCCGAAATGGTGCCGCCACAGGCGCGCGCCAAGCTCACCGGACCGGTCCAGGGATGAGCCGATGCTGAGCCACGGGATCAGGGTTGGGTGCAGTCCGGCGTCGAACAGCGCGAACCCGGCGGCCAGGACACAGGTGTCGGCCTGGATGCCGCAGACCAGCACCCGTTCGGTCCCGAGGCCGCGGAGATGATCGATCGCCTCGGGAGGCGGCAGATAGCCGTGCTTCACAAACACCCGATCAGCGGCCACCAGGCTGTCGTCGGCGAGACCTGGTTTCCATCCAAGTTGCCGTTCGAAAGGCGTCGCGGCTTCGTTGTGGCGTTCCACTGTGGCGACGCTCGGCATGCCGGCCGCGAGCCGAGCAATATCGCGGACCAGGTCCGGTGGAGGCGAAAAGCTCGGTTGGACATCGACGATGAGGAGCGCTTGCTTCATCCTACAGGCCAATCTCATTGCGATTCGCTTGGCAAGGTCGGCCGAACGCCGCCACAGGTTTCCAGGCGAACGAGATAGGCGCCGCGCGTCATTTGTGCGGTTGGCGCAAGATTTACCTTTCGCTAACCACGTTTTTCAACTCCCCCTTCACCACGATGACTCAGGATTCTGACTCCGGACATCGAGGTTAGTGACATGGGCGTTTCGACCGACACCATCATTCACGGGGACTGCATCGAGGAGCTGCGGAAGCTGCCCGAGAAATCGGTCGACCTCGTTTTCGCCGATCCCCCGTACAATCTTCAGCTCGGCGGCGACCTGCTGCGGCCCGATAATTCCAAGGTCGACGCGGTCGACGACCACTGGGACCAGTTCGAGAGCTTCGCGGCCTACGACAAGTTCACCCGCGAGTGGCTGACCGAATGCCGGCGGGTGCTGAAGGACGACGGCGCGCTGTGGGTCATCGGCAGCTACCACAACATCTTCCGGGTCGGCGCGACCCTGCAGGACCTCGGGTTCTGGCTGCTCAACGACATCGTCTGGCGCAAGGCCAACCCGATGCCGAACTTCAAGGGCACGCGCTTCACCAACGCGCACGAAACGCTGATCTGGGCGGCCAAGGGCCGTGGCTCGCGCCGCTACACCTTCAACTACGACGCCATGAAGATGGCCAATGACGACGTGCAGATGCGCTCGGACTGGACCTTCCCGCTGTGCACCGGCGAGGAGCGGTTGAAGGACGAGAACGGCGTCAAGGCGCACCCGACCCAGAAGCCCGAAGCCCTGCTGCACCGCCTGATCCTGGCCTCGACCAAGCCCGGCGACGTGATCCTCGACCCGTTCTTCGGCACCGGCACGACGGGCGCGGCCGCCAAGCGCCTGGGCCGCCGCTACATCGGCCTGGAGCAGGACGAAAAGTACGTGAAGCTCGCTCGCGAGCGGATCTCCAAGGTCATCCCGATGGCGCCAGGCGATCTGGAAGTGACCGGATCGAAGAAGTCCGAGCCCCGCGTGCCGTTCGGCCAGGTGCTGGAAGCTGGCCTGCTGAGCCCCGGCGACACGCTCTATTGCTCCAAGGGCGCCCACGCGGCCCGCGTTCGCGCCGACGGCAGCCTGGTGGTCGGCGACCTGTCCGGCTCGATCCACAAGGTCGGCGCCATGGTGCAATCGGCCCCGGCCTGCAACGGTTGGACCTACTGGCACTTCAAGTCCGACAAGGGCCTGGCTCCCATCGACGTGCTGCGCTCGAAGATCCGTTCAGCGATGCCGTCGGCCTAGCCACTGCTCGTCACCCTCCGGTCGTCTGAAGGACGATCCGAGGGATGGTGAGGCTTTTAGAGCAGGTTGCTCAGCCCCGCGCGCGCGGCTTTCAGGAACACGCTCGGCAAGGCGTCCAGCCCCGCGCGCGGCGTCCAGATGAATCCGTCGGCGTCGCCTTCGGCCCGCAGCAAGCGCAGGGTCAGGCTGAAATGGGTGAAGACGTGCTCGACCTCGCCCACCGGCCGCCACGGCGCGCCGACCGGCGCTGCGGCTAGCGCTTCATCATCGTCCCAGCCCGTGGCCCGCCAGTCGCTGGTCGGCAGGGCCAGCATGCCCCCCAGCAATCCCTTGGGCGGACGACGGACAAGGGCCACGTCATTGCCACGCGTGAGGATGTAGGCCACGCCGTTGCGATGGGGTCGGGTGACCTTGGCGGCCTTGCGAGGATAGGTTTCCGGTTCCCCGCCGGCCAGTCCGGCGCAGAATTCCGACACCGGACAACGGTCGCAGAGCGGGCCCTTTGGGCGGCAAACCGTAGCCCCGAGATCCATCAGCGCCTGGGCCCAGTCGCCGGGGCGCTCGTCCCGGACCAGCGCGCCGGCCAGCCGCTTCAGCTCGACCTTGGCGTCCGGCAGCACCTGTTCGACTGCGAACAGCCGCGACATCACCCGCTCGACATTGCCGTCTACCACGTTGGAAGGCCGGTTGAAGGCGATCGCCGACACCGCCGCCGCGGTATAGGGCCCCAGCCCCGGCAACGCCCGCAGTCCCTCCTCGGTATCGGGGAACACGCCGCCATGCTCGCCGGCCACCGCGCGGGCGCAGGCCAGCAGATTGCGAGCACGGGCGTAGTAGCCAAGTCCCGCCCAGGCGGCCATCACCTCGCCATCCTCCTCGGCGGCCAGGTCGTTCACCGTCGGCCAACGGGCGGTGAACTTCAGGAAATAGGGCGTGGCGTGCGGCACGGTGGTCTGCTGCAGCATCACTTCCGACAGCCAGACCCGGTAAGGATCGGCCCGCACCCCGGCCAAGTTCTCGGCTGGCCCGATCCGCCAGGCGAGGTCACGGGCGCCGGCGTCATACCAGGCGAGCAATTTGGCGCGGAGCGTTTCAGGGGTCACTTGATCTCGCTACCCGATCCTCGCCTCGGCGGGGAGCCTTGATGTATAGGTGAGGCGATGTCCCGCCCTCTTCCCACCGCTGCGGAAGCCGCCGCCATACTGTCGCGCAAGCGCACGCGGCCGCAGCACCGGCCGCCGCCGGTGGCCGGCCGGGGCCTGCGCCGGCTGCTGAAGGACCTGGACGAAAAGTTTGGCCAAGGGCCCGGCGCCCTCCAGGCCCGCTGGCGCGAGATTGTCGGCGTCGATATCGCCAAGCGGACCGAGCCGGTGAAACTCACCAAGCCACGTGGCGGCGGCCCATCGGCTCTGGAGATCCGCGTCGCCGGCGCCTCGGCCGCGCTGATCCAGCACCAAGCCCCCGAGATCGTCGCGCGGGTGAACCTGTTCCTGGGCGCGGGAACGGTGAACAAGCTGCGCATCGTTCAGGGACCGCTGCGCAACCTGACGGGACCTGCGACCAAACCGCCCCGGCGGCGAACCGCGCCGCTGGACGCCGCCCAGGAAGCGGAGCTGGCCAAAAGCCTGGCCGACGCACCGGACGGCCCTCTGAAAACCGCATTGCTAAGCTTGGGTCGAGGCGTTCTACGCCGCCACGCCGGTTGACTTTAGACGCCGCCGCACGTTCCTGCCGGCGGGAATCGCGCTTTACTCTTTCATTCGGACTTCCGCAGAGGTGCAAATGCCGAACTTCAACCGTCGCCTGCTTGTCGTCGCCGCTCTGGGCGCGCTCGTCCTCGCCGGCTGCTCGAAGGGCGCTGGGACCGTCGACACCGCCGACATGACCCTGGGCGATCCGAACGCCAAGGTGAAGATGGTGGAGTACGCGTCCCTCACCTGCAGCCACTGCGGCACGTTCAACAATGACGTCTTCCCGGCGTTCAAGGCGAAGTACATCGACACCGGCAAGGTGCACTACACCTTCAAGGAATTCCTGACCCCGCCGAACGAGGTGGCCGCCGCCGGGTTCCTCACCGCGCGCTGCGCCGGCAAGGACAAGTACTTCAACGTCACCGACGCGATCTTCCATGCTCAGCAGGAAATGTTCACGACCGGCGACATGCGCGGCGTTCTGCTGCGCATCGCTCAATCGGCCGGCCTGACCGAAGAGCAGTTCAACGCCTGCATCACCGATGAAGCGGCGCTGAAGGCGCTGAACGAGCGCGTCGAGAAGGCCATCAAGGTCGACAAGATCAACTCCACCCCGACCTTCGTGATCAACGGCAAGAAGGTGAAGGAGGGCGAAATCTCGCTCGCCGAGCTCGACGCCGCCGTCGCCGAGGCCTCGAAGTAAGCCATGGCTCAGCCGAACCGCCGTGTCGCTCTCGTCGCCGCACTAGGCGCCCTGATGTTCGCGGCCGGTTCGGCGACCGCCGCGCCTGGCCCTGGCGACATGACCTTGGGCAATCCCAAGGCCAAGGTGCAGATGGTGGAATACGCCTCGCTGAGCTGCGTGCATTGCGCGCATTTCAACAACGAGGTCTTTCCGGCGTTCCGGAAGAAGTACATCGACAGCGGCAAGGTGCACTACACCTTCCGCGAAATCCTGACGCCGCCGAACGAGGTGGCCGCGGCCGGCTTCATGGTCGCGCGCTGCGCCGGCAAGGATCGCTACTTCGCCGTGCTCGACGCGATGTTCCACGAGTTCGACACCTGGTCGAAGTCCGGCGACGTCCGCGCCTCGCTGCTGAAGGCCGGCAAGGCCGGCGGCCTTAGCGACCAGCAGGTCATGGCCTGCGTCGCCGACGATGGCGCGCTCAACACCTTGCAGACCCGCGTCGCGGCCAACGTGAAACTCGGCGACATCACCGGCACCCCGACCTTTTCATTCAACGGCGTAACGCACGTCGGACCGATGACCGCCGCCGAACTCGACGCCGCCGTGGCCAAAGCTTCCAAGAAGTAGGAGGCGAACCGGACTCCGTGCATTTTCAGAGGCTCCGACTCTCCGGCTTCAAGTCCTTCGTCGATCCGACGGAATTTCGGATCGAGCCTGGAGTCACGGGCATCGTCGGGCCGAACGGATGCGGCAAGTCGAACCTGCTGGAAGCGCTGCGCTGGGTCATGGGCGCCAATTCCGCCAAGGCGATGCGCGCCGGCGGCATGGACGACGTCATCTTCGCCGGATCGGGCAATCGCGCCTCGCGCAACCACGCCGAGGTCACGCTCACCATCGACAACGCCGCGCGCAAGGCGCCGCCGGCCTTCAACGACGCGCCGATCTTGGAAGTGGTCCGCCGCATCGACAAGGGCGCGGGGTCGACCTACCGGATCAACGGGCGCGAGGTGCGGGCGCGCGACGTCCAACTGCTGTTCGCCGACGCCTCCACCGGCTCGAACTCGCCTGCCCTGGTGCGCCAGGGGCAGATCTCCGAACTGATCGCCGCCAAGCCGCAGAACCGGCGGCTGATCCTGGAAGAGGCCGCGGGAGTCTCGGGCCTGCATTCGCGCCGGCATGAGGCCGAACTGCGGTTGCGGGCGGCGGAAACCAATCTCGCTCGCCTAGACGACGTCGCCCGCGAGTTGGAAAGCGCCTTGAACCGCCTGAAGCGCGAGGCGCGCCAGGCCGAGCGCTACAAGAAACTGTCGGCTGAGATTCGAGCGCTGCAGGGCGCCGTGCTCTACGCCCGCTGGGCCGAGGCCCGCGACACCGCCGCGCGGCTGCGCACTGAGGCGAACGACGCCATCGCCGCCGTCGAGACCCACACCCGCGAAGCCGCCGCCTCGACCACTCGGGCAGCCACGGCCGAAGAGGCGATCAAGCCGCTGCGCGAGGCCGAGACCATCGCCGCCGCCATCCTGCACCGGCTGGCCATCGACAAGGACCGGCTCGAGCGCGAGGGCGAGGCCCTCGCCGCCGAAGTGGCGCGTCTGACCGCCGATGTCGGCCGGATCGACGCCGACCGCGCCCGGGAAACCCAGATCGTCGAGGACGCCGACGTCGCCCTGAAGCGCATGACCGACGACCTGGAGGCCCTGGAGGCCGCCATCGCCGCCGCGCCGGAGCGAACGCCGGAACTGGAGGAAGCCGCCCGCGCCGCCGAGGCCGCCCGCATCGCCGCCGACAAGGCGGTCGAGGAGCTCGCCACTCAGGCGGCCGCCGACGAGGCCCGCCGCCGCGCCGGCGCGGCGCGCGTCGATGAGGCCCGGGGCCGCTTCGCCCGCACCCAGCGCGCCTTGGAACAGGCGAAAGCCGAACGCGCGCAGCTTGGCCCGGCCATCACTCCGCAGATCGAGGCGGCCCGCGACGAACTGGAACGCGCCCAGGCCGCCCTCGCCACGGTCCGGGCGGCGCTCGAAGCCGCCGAGGAAGAGCGCGGCAAGGCCACCGCCGCCGAAGCCGAAACACGCGAAGCCTCTCGCAAGCAGGATGAGCAGCTTGGCCGCCTGACCGCCGAGGCCCGCGCCCTGGCCCAGATCGTCGCCCAGCAGCGCCGGGGCGGTTTCACGCCCGCGCTGGACGAAGTCTCGCCGACACGCGGCCATGAGAAGGCCTTGGCTGCGGCGCTCGGCGATGACCTGGACGCGGCCCTCGACCCCAAGGCTCCGGCCTTCTGGGGCGGCCGCGACGCCGAGGCCCCAAATTGGCCGCTGGGCGCAGAACCACTAGGGCCGCTGGTCAAAGCGCCCAGCGCCCTCGCCGCGCGCCTGGCCTTCACCGCCCTGGTGAAACGTGAGGATGGCGACCGCCTTCAACCCATGCTCCCGCCGGGCTGCCGCCTGGTGTCGCGCGAAGGCGACCTTTGGCGCTGGGATGGCTTCACCGCCCGCGCCGACGCGCCTAAGCCCGCCGCGATCCGCATGGAGCAGAAGACCCGGTTGGCCGAGGTCGAGACCGAGATCGAGACGATCTCGCCACGGGCGCAAGTCGCCAAGGACGCCCAACAATCGGCCGCCGCCCGCGTTCGCCTCGCCGAGGACGCTTTGCGAAACGCGCGCCGCGAACCGCCGATGGCCGAGCAGAAGGTGAGCATCGCGCGCACCAATCTGGAAAAGCTGGACCGCGAAGCCACCCGCCGCGAAGCTCAAGCGCAGTCGCTCGACGACGTCATCTCCCGCTTCGAGGGCGAACTGATTGAAGCCGAGACGACGCTGCAGGTCGCGATCGCCGAAACCTCGCAGGACGCCGCCGTTGGTGATCTCGCCGCCCGACTAGCACAGGCCCGGGCCGCCGCCGGACCTGCCCGCGAGGCCGCAGCCCAGGCGCGCGCCGCGGTGGATATCGAGGTGCGTGAACGCGACGGACGCGCCCGGCGCCTGGAAAACCTGAAGCGCGATTCCGGCGACTGGACGCGCCGCGCCCAAGCCGCCGCCAAGCGACTGGAGCATCTGGCCGACGCCCGCCGCGGCGCGCAGGCCGCGCTCGACAAGGCTCACGAAGCGCCCGCCTCGCACCACGAACGCCTGACGAAGTTGCTCGACGAATTGGCCACGGCCGAAGCCCGCCGCGCCCAGTCGTCAGACGCCCTAGCCCAGGCCGAGGCCGCGCGCACCGAGGCAGATCGGGCGCTGCGGGCGGCCGAGTCGGCCGCAAGCGAGGCTCGGGAACTTCGCGCCTCGCTCGCCGCAAAGCTGGAAGCCGCGATCGAGCGCTTGGTCGAAATCACCGGCCAGATTCGCGAAACCGCTCGCATTGAGCCCGAGCAACTGGGCCGCAAGCTGGCCGACGAGGCTGTCGCCATCCCGACCGACGCAGGGGGCATGGAGGCTCACCTCTACAATCTGGAGCGCCAGCGAGATTCCATTGGCGCGGTGAACCTGCGGGCCGAAGAGGAAGCCGGCGAGCACTCGGCGCGGCTGGACACCATGCACACCGAACGCGCCGACCTGACCGGCGCCATCGCCCGCCTGCGGCAGGGGATCGATGAGTTGAACGGCGAGGGTCGCGAGCGGCTGCTGGCCGCGTTCGAGATCATCAACGAACATTTCAAGACGCTGTTCGAGGCGCTGTTCCAGGGCGGCCAGGCCGAACTGCGGCTGGTCGAGTCGGATGATCCGCTGGAAGCCGGTCTCGAAATCTTCGCCTGCCCGCCCGGCAAGCGCATGGCGACCATGAGCCTGATGAGCGGCGGTGAGCAGGCCCTGACCGCCTGCGCCCTGATCTTCGGCGTGTTCCTCGCCCAGCCGGCGCCGATCTGCGTCCTCGACGAGGTCGACGCCCCGCTGGACGACGCCAATGTCGATCGCTTCTGCAATCTGCTCGACGAAATGCGCCGGCGCACCGAAACGCGGTTCATCGCCATCACCCACAATCCCGTCACCATGGCGCGGATGGACCGCCTGTTCGGCGTCACAATGGCTGAACGCGGGGTCTCGCAACTGGTCTCGGTCGACCTTCGCCAGGCCGCCGCCATGGCGGCCCAGTAGGCAAGGTTTCCGAGGATTCTAGGGGTAAGCGCGCTCCAGCGTGGCGAATGCAAGGCGCGGGCTGTGTGGACCAGTTGTCGCGACAGCCAAAACCTCTGCAAATACAACGCCGTAAATAGCACATCCCCAGCCTTGACGCACTGCACCCGCGTCTATAGGTTCCGCGCGACTTGAAGCCCCGGCCGCGGCGGGCGACGTCGTGGTCTCATAGGCCACAACGCATGCCGCATCCGGAAAATACGCGCGACGAGGACATTAAGCGCCTCGACGAAAGGGCTGCCGCGCTTGAGGCGCGAACGACCCCGATTGTGCGTGACTATGGTTCCAAGGCCGCCGGCTATGGCTATCGCCTCATGGGCGTGCTCATAGGCGGCGTCTTTGTGGGTCTGGGCTTCGGAGCAGGGGCAGACGTTGTCTTCAAGACAGCGCCCTGGGGGATGATCATCGGAGTCCTTGGGGGCTTCGGTATTTCGATTTGGATGGCCGTAAGTTCGGCTCAGCGGATGGCTGCCGAGGCGGCGAAGGAATGGGGTCCTCCCAAGGACATCCCCTTCGACGACGAGGAAGATTGAGGAGTTCGTCGCGGCATGGCCGATCCGATGCATCAGTTCGAGATCCAGAAGATCGCGGGCTTGCCCGAAATGGCCTTCACTCTTCCCGGCGTTGGCGTGATCGACATGTCGATCACCAACTCCACGATCGCCATGCTGCTGGCCGCGACCTTGGTCGTGGTCTTCCTGGCCGTCACCACCTCTAAAGCCGCCGTCGTACCGGGTCGCCTGCAGGTGATCGGCGAAGGCGTATTCGGCTATATCGACGACCTGGTCGCAGGGATTATCGGCCACGAAGGCCGCAAGTTCTTCCCGTTCGTCTTCGCTCTCTTCATGTTCATCCTGGCGATGAACATGCTCGGCCTGTTCCTCGTCTTCACCGCCACCTCGCAGCTCGCCGTCACGGCCTCGCTGGCGGTCATGACCATCCTGCTGGTCGTCGGCTACGGCATCCTTCGCAACGGCGCGAACATGTACAAGCTGTTCGTTCCGTCGGGCGTTCCTTGGTACATGCTGATCCTGGTCACCCCGATCGAGATCATTTCCTTCCTCCTGCGTCCCGTGACCCTCGCCCTTCGTCTGTTCGGCAACATGCTGGGCGGCCACGTGGCCATGAAGGTGTTCGCTGGTTTCGTTGTTTCGCTGGGCGCGATGGCGGCCGGCGGTGGCCTGGGCCTGCTGGGCATTCCCGGCGCGGCGCTCTCGCTGGGCGGCGTCGTTGCGCTGACGGCGCTGGAGTTCCTGGTGGCCTTCCTGCAGGCCTTCGTGTTCGCCGTTCTGGCCTGCGTCTATCTGAACGACGTGGTCAATCTCGGTCATCATCACTGATCACCGAGCGAAAAACTCACCTCTATCAACTTACCAAACGGGACTGAAAACTATGGACGCGGAATCGGCTAAGTACATCGGCGCGGGCCTCGCGACCCTCGGCATGATCGGCTCGGGCATCGGCATCGGCACCATCTTCGGCCACTTCCTGGCGGGCGCCACGCGCAACCCGTCGGCCGCCGGCGGCCAATTCACCAACCTGATCCTGGGCGCCGCTCTGACCGAAGCTCTGGGCATTCTCGCCTTCGTGCTCGGCCTGCTCATCCTGTTCTCCTAAGCCAAGATCCGCAGGTCCCAGAGGGCGCGTCGACATCGTCGCGTCCTCAGCCTGCGCTTTAAGGACGTCTAAGCCTTATGGCCGCCGAGACCACACCCCCGCCGGGCGCGGAAATCCGCGACGGTAACACCGCCGCCGAAACCGCCGGCGCCGCGCACGGAGACCACGTTCCGGCCGGTACGACGGAAGTCGCCGCCCATGGCAGCGAAAGCGGCGGTTTGCCCCAGTTCAAGTTTGAACATTGGGGCGGCCAGATCGTCTGGCTCTTCCTCATCTTCGCTGTCCTCTACATCCTGCTCGCCAAGGTCTTCGTGCCGCGGCTTCGCCGGATCCAGGACAACCGCCAGGCCACGATCGCCGAAGCGGTGAACCAGGCGCGCAGCGTCCAAGCCGAAGCCGAAGCTCAAGCCAAGGCAGCCCAAGCCGAAATCGACGACGCCCGCGCCCGTTCGCGCAGCCTCGCCGCCGACGCCAAGGCCAAGGCCGCAGCTGAGCTGGCTGTCAGCCAGAAGACTGAGGACGACCGTCTGCAAGCTCAGATGGACGAAGCCGAGGCCCGCATCCGCGGCCTGCGCGATCAAGCCATGACCAACGTCCGCAGCATCGCTGGCGAGACGGCCCAGGCCATGGTTGAAAAGCTGACCGGTCAAAAGGTGACCGCGGCCGAGATCGACGCAGCGCTCACCGCTCAAGGAGCCGCTTGATGCCAGTCTTCCTCAATCCCGCTAATGCAGAGACGTGGGTCCTTGTCGGCCTGCTGATCTTCCTTGGCATCGTGATCTTCGTGGCCAAGGCTCCGAAGGCCGTGAATGCGGCCCTCGACGCCACGACCGCCAAGATCCAGGCGGACCTGGACGAAGCGGCTCGCATCCGTGAGGAAGCCCAGCGCCTGCTGGCCCAACTCAAGGCCGAGCGCGTCGAAGCCGAGGCGCAGGCCAAGGACATGCTGGCCGCCGCCCAGGAAGAAGCCCGCCGCTACGAGATCGAAGCCAAGGCCAAGCTGGAAGAGAGCCTCGCTCGCCGCCAGCAACTGGCCGAACGCAAGATCGCCAACGCCGAGGCGCAAGCCGCGGCCGAGGTTAAGGCTGCCGCGGCCGATATGGCCGCCGCCGCCGCCGAAGTCGTGCTGACCAAGCGCCTCGCCGGCGCCAAGACCGACCCGCTGATCGACAATGCGATCAGCCAGCTGGGCTCCAAGCTCCAGTAGTAGGGTTTAGCGCCGACGCCTGAAAAGGCGTCGGCTGCGAACCGCGAAGCGCAGGTTCTTCGGCACCAGAAGACGCTCAATCTTCAAAGCCTGATGCCACGACATTTGAATGATATGCGGGTCACGCCGCAGCAGCCGCCGGATCGGTGAGATCATCTTCGGATGCGCGTGATGCAGGCGGACGAACTGTCGCCTGGCCTTGAACGAATTGCGCAGCACGATCATCAAGCCGACGACGATGACCGGGATCCCGCCAGGTCCAGGCAGGGGCGCAATCGCGATCCCCGCCACGACCACCAGGGATCCGACCACGACCAGCCCAAAACGCACGAGTCGCCCCGCGAGATCGCGGGTGACGTCGTCGGAGGCGCGGCGGCCGCGCACGCTGGGCATGGCGAGAGACAACTGGATTCCTACCTGGGTCGCGCCCGCGCACGGCACTGGGGGAGGACCAGCGTTCGGGACAGCACTGCCGATATGAGAACGTATCAGGGAGTCGTAAAGGCGGACCTGGGGTTAAATTTTGTCCAGGCGCGCCTATTCGGCCGCTAGAGGCGCCGGAGACACACCCTTGTCATCGGGCCGCCACGTAAGACGCGGTTTCCGAGCCGCCTGGGTCTCGTCCAGACGCCGCAGCGGTGCGAGGTAGGGCGCGCCCTTGAAGCGCTCCACGTCGCCTTCCTTGGCGGCCTGGGCCAGGGCGGTCAGCGCGTCGCAGAAGCGGTCGAGCTCCAGCTTGGATTCGGTCTCGGTCGGCTCGATCAGCATCGCCCCGTGAACGACCAGCGGGAAGTACATGGTCATCGGGTGGAAGCCCTCGTCGATCATCGCCTTGGCGAAGTCGAGCGTGGTGATGTCGGTGCCTTCCAGCCAGCTGTCGTCGAACAGCGCCTCGTGCATGCAAGGGCCATCGGGGAACGCCGGCGTCATCACCGGCGACAGCTTGGCCTTGATGTAGTTGGCGTTCAGCACCGCGTCCTCGGCGACCTGGCGCAGGCCGTCCGAGCCGTGGCTCAGCATGTAGGCGTAGGCCCGGACGAACATGCCCATCTGGCCGTGAAAGGCGCTCATCCGGCCAAAGCCCTGAGCGGCCTCGTCAGTAGTCTCCTCGAGCAGTTTGAAGCCGCCCTCCCCGGCCACGACCCAAGGGGCCGGGGCGAAGGGCGCCAGGGCGGCCGACAGCACGACAGGGCCAGCGCCCGGGCCGCCGCCGCCATGCGGCGTGGAGAAGGTCTTGTGCAGGTTGATGTGCATGGCGTCGACGCCGAGGTCACCGGGGCGGACCCGGCCGACGATGGCGTTGAAGTTCGCGCCGTCGCAATAGAAGTAGGCGCCGGCCTCATGGGTCAGGCGTCCGATCTCGATCACGTCGCGCTCGAACAGACCGCAGGTGTTCGGGTTGGTGACCATGATCGCCGCCACGTCGGGCGACAGCTTGGCGGCGAGGTCGGCGATGTCCACGCGACCATCGTCGGTCTGCGCAATCTCCACGACCGAATAGCCGACGAAGGCGGCGGTGGCCGGGTTGGTCCCGTGGGCCGAGGTCGGCACCAGCACAGTGCGGCGATGGCCCTGCCCGTTCGCTTCATGGGCGGCGCGGATGGCCAGCAGGCCGCAGAGTTCGCCGTGAGCACCGGCCTTCGGCGACAGGGCCACAGCGGGCATGCCGGTCAGGGTCTTCAGCCAATGCGCAAGCCGGTCCATCAGCGCCAGGGCGCCCTGGACGGTCGACTGCGGGGCCAGCGGGTGAAGATCGGCGAACCCCGCCAGGCGGGCCATCTTCTCGTTCAGGCGCGGATTGTGCTTCATCGTGCACGAGCCGAGCGGATAGAGCGCCAGGTCGATGGCGTGGTTCTTTTGCGAGAGGCGCACATAGTGGCGCACGGCCTCCGGCTCCGACAGACCCGGCAGGCCGATCGGCGCGGCTCGCACCAGGTCGCCCAGGTCAGACGCATCGTGCGCGGCTGGAGCCAGATCGACGCCGGTCTTGTCCCAACCGCCGAGTTCGAAGATCAGCGCCTCGTCCTGCAACAGGCCGCGGGCGCCGGTCAGCGAGGTGTGGCCGGACTGGGTGGCGGCTTGCGGGCGCGTGGGGCGGCCAACGTTCTGCATGGTCATTATGCGGTCCTCCCGGCGAGCGCCGAGGCGAAGGCTTGGATGTGTTCGCTCGTGGTGGTCTCGGTCGCGCTGACCAGCAGGACATCGTCCATGCCCGCGTGCGGGTTCAGACGCGAGAACGGCACGCCAGCGACGACGCCGTCGGCCAGCAGGGCTTCGACCGCCGCGGCCGCGTCGCCCTTCAGGCGGATGGCGAACTCGTTGAAGAAGCGGGGAGTCAGGATCTCGACGCCCGGCACGGCGGCCAGAGCGTCGCGCAATTCGCGGGCCTTGGAGTGGTTGAGCGCAGCCAGCTCCCGCAGGCCCCGCTCGCCCAGCAGCGACAGGTGGATGGTGAAGGCCAGGGCGCAGAGACCCGAGTTGGTGCAGATGTTCGACGTCGCCTTCTCGCGGCGAATGTGCTGTTCGCGCGTCGACAGCGTCAGCACGAAGCCTCGGCGTCCCTCGGCGTCGACCGTCTCGCCGCAAAGGCGGCCAGGCATCTGGCGCACCAGCTTTTCGCGGCAGGCGAACAGCCCGACATAGGGACCGCCGAAGTTCAGCCCGTTGCCGATCGACTGGCCCTCGGCCACGGCGATATCGGCGCCCATCTCGCCCGGCGATTTCAGCAGGCCATAGGACACCGCCTCGGTCGTCACGACGATCAGCAGCGCGCCGGCCGCGTGGGCGGCCTCGGCGATCTTGGTGACATCGGTGACGACGCCGAACACGTTAGGGGTCTGGACGACCACGCAGGCGGTCTCGGCGTCGATGGCGTCCAGCACCGCCGCTTCGGCGTCGATCGCGGCCGCCTGGCGCACGATGTCCATGCCCTCGGCGTGGGCGATGGTCTGGGTGGTCGCCGCATACTGCGGATGCAGGCCGCCCGACAGCACCGCCTTCTTCCGGCGGGTGACGCGCTGGGACATCATCACCGCTTCGGCGCAGGCCGTGGAGCCGTCGTACATCGAGGCGTTGGCCACATCGAGCCCGGTCAGGGCCGCAACCTGGGTCTGGAACTCAAACAGGACCTGCAAGGTGCCCTGGGCGATTTCCGGCTGATAGGGCGTGTAGCTGGTCAGGAATTCCGAGCGCTGGATGATGTGGTCGACGGTCGCCGGAACATGGTGGCGATACGCGCCAGCCCCGCAGAAGAACGGTCCAGCTCCGGCCGGCCGGTTCATGGCCGCCAGACCAGCGAGTTCCCGCTCCACCTCAAGCTCGCCGGCATGCAGCGGCAGGTCGAAGAGGTCGCGACGACGCGCGGCCTCCGGCACGTCGGAGAACAGGTCGTCGATCGTGCTGACGCCGATGGTCGCCAGCATTTCGGCGCGGTCGGCGGGTGTGAGCGGGAGATAGCGCATGGGTTTACAGGGTTCCCAGGAAGTCTTCGTAGGCGGCGCGGTCCATCAGCGCCTCGTATTCGGCCTTGTCGGTGATCTTGATCTTGGCGAACCAACCGGCCTTCTCGGGTTGGTCGTTGACCGTTTCCGGCGCATCGCCCAGTGCGGCGTTGCCTTCGACGACTTCGCCGGCCAGCGGCGCATAGACGTCCGACGCCGCCTTCACGCTTTCGACGACGGCGAGATTGTCGCCGGTCTTCACGGTCTTGCCGACTTCCGGAACCTCGACGAACACCACATCGCCGAGTTGCTCGGCCGCGTATGCGGTGATGCCGACAGTGGCCACGTCACCCTCGAGGGAGACCCACTCATGATCCTTGGTGAAACGCATCTGGGTGGTCCTTCTCAGAGCTTGCGGACGTAACGATGGGGAACGAAGGGCATGGCCGTGACCTCTGCGGACTGAGGCTTGCCCCGAACGATGACTTTCAGCTTCGCGCCCGCGACCGCCAGGGCCGGCGGAACAAAGCCCATGGCGATCGGCTTGCCCAGGCTAGGCGAAAAGCCGCCGGACGTGATGACCCCGACCACATTGCCTGCTTCGTCGGCGATCTCGGCGCCCTCGCGGGCCGGCGCGCCTTCCAGCACGGTCAGGCCGACGCGCTTGCGGCTGGCGCCTTCGGCCAGTTCCTTGGAAATTCTGGCCGCGCCGGGGAAATCGCGCGCTTCGCGGCGCTTCTTCGAGACGGAGAAAGCCAGGTCGGCCTCGACGGGGCTGACAGTCTCGTCCACGTCATGGCCATAGAGCGGAAGTCCCGCCTCCAGGCGCAGGCTGTCGCGGGCGCCAAGGCCGATCGGCCTAACGCGTTCATCGGCCAGCAAGGTGTTCCAGACGCGCTCGGCCTCTGCGGCCGGGATCGAGATCTCATAGCCGTCTTCGCCGGTGTAGCCGGTGCGCGAGATAATGGCGTCGGTTCCGAAAGCGGTAATCGACCGCGCGTCCATGAAGACCATGGTCGCGGCATCCGGCGCGTGATCAGCCAGGACGGCGGCGGCCTTCGGGCCTTGCAGCGCCAGCAGCGCGCGGTCTTCCAGGCGGTCGATCCGAACCTGGCCGGCCAATTCGTCGTCAATGATCTTGAAGTCGTTGTCCTTGCAGGCGCCGTTGACCACCACGAACAGGCCGTCGTCATCGGGACGAGCGGCCATCAGGTCGTCGATAATGCCGCCCTTCTTGTTCAGCAGCACCGAGTAGCGCTGCTTGCCGAGCTTCAAGCCGATGAAGTCGCCGGGCGTCACTTCCTCGAAGGCCGACAGCGGCGAGACGCCGCGCAGGCGCGCCTGGCCCATGTGGGAGACATCGAACAGGCCCGCGTTTTCACGCGTCCAAAGATGCTCCTTCATCACCCCGTCCTTGTACTGGACCGGCATGGAGTAGCCCGCGAACGGAACCATGCGCGCACCGGCCGCGATGTGTGCGGCGTTGAGCGGCGTGGTCTTCAGATTATCGTCGGACAAGGCGAGACTCCGGCTGATGATTCCGCGAGCGCGCGAGGACGATCCCCGCGACGTTCGCGCCCCCGCTGTCCTTGGGCCTGAGAGATTTCAGGCTGGCCCACCGGGCCAACCCCTCGCTCCTTCGGCGAACGCAAGGTTTCCCCGGCGCTACTTTCCAGCGTTCATCAGCTCGTCGCGGTCCTTTTGCCTGAGCGTTTCCGGGGCGGTTGCGCCTTCGGCTCCGGATCCCGAAAGACCCGATCTCTCCCGCGAGAGTCGGCGCGAAACTCTTCGATCACCGAGGGGGAGTCAATCTGCAAACACGGTTCGTCCGACCTGTTCCGAAAACCGCCAGCCACCGGCGGCCGGCAGGGCGATAATTCGGCTGTTTCAGGAGGATCCTCGATGTCCACGCTCGACAGCCCCGTCCCGCCCGACGCCGCCACCATCAGCAAGACCTTCGTCGTCGATATTCCCGCAGATCAGGTCTGGGCGGCCCTGCGCGACGTCCATGCCCTGCCCACGCGCCTCGCCGCCGGCTTCGTGACGAACAGCCGCAGGGATGGCGACGACCGCCTCCTCACCTTCGCCAATGGAATGGAGGTGCGGGAACGAATTCTCGCCATCGATGAGGATCACAGGCGCGTCGTCTACAGCGTCATCGGCGGAGAGATGAACTTCCACCGCGCCAGCGCCACCGTGACGACGAAGCCGAACGGCCAGACGCAGTTCACCTGGACCGCCCAGGTGGCCCCGGCCGAGCTCGCGCCTGGAATGGACGGCATGATGGAAGTCGGCGCCGCGGCCATCAAACGGACGCTTGAGACCACGGCGGTCGAGAGCTAGCCCCTACATCCGCTCCGGCGCGGCGATGCCGAGCAGGTCCAGCGCCTGCTCCAGCTGACGCAGCGTTGTCTGCGCCAGCGCCAGGCGCGACGCTTTCACCGCCGGTTCGGCCGACAGGATCGGGCAGGCCGCATAGAACTTCGAGAAGGCCTGCGCCAACTTGTAGGCGTGCTCGGCGATGAAGTTCGGCGCCTTCTTGTCGTAAGCGTCGATGAGCGCCTGGTCGAAGGCGTCCAGCAACAGCACCAGATCGCGCTCGGCCGGCTCGGAGACGATGATCGGCCCGGCCTGCGCGCCCGCCTCGGCGGCCTTGCGCAGCACCGACTTCACCCGCACCGCCTGGTAAAGCAGGTAGGGTCCGGTCTTGCCCTCGAAGCTGGAGAAGCGGTCGAGATCGAAGACGTAGGACGTGCCGCGGAAGTTCTGCAGATCGGCAAACTTCAAGGCTGCGACCGCGACCTTGTTGGCCGTGTCCTCGAAGGCGGCCGGATCGAGCTCGCTGCCGAGGTCGGCCTCGTGCAGGCGCTCGCGGGCCTTGTCACGAGTCATGACGATCATGTCGTTCAGCTTCAGCACCCCGCCCTCGCGGGTCTTGAACGGCTTGCCGTCCGTGCCGTTCATGGTGCCGAAGCCGACATGCTCCAGGCTGCCCCGTTCGGCGTAACCGGCGAGATAGGCGGCGCGGAAAACGATCTCGAAGTGATCGGCCTGGCGTTGGTCCACAGCGTAGAGAACGTAGTGCGGATCAAAGGTGTTCTTGCGGTCGAGGATCGTCGCCAAGTCGGTCGTGCCGTACATGGCCGAACCTTCCGACGAGACCACGAGCAGCGGGTCGGGGCTCGGCACCACGACGACCGAGCCGTCCGGCAGCTTCTTCTTCTTGGTTTCGTTCGGACCGGCGACGTGGACGATCCGCGCGCCCTGGTCATCGACCAGCAAGCCCTTGGCCTCCAGGTCGGCGACCATCGGCGCGATCAATTCGTCAACGTCGCTCTCGCCCTTCCAGAGGTCGAAATCGACGCCGAGCGCATGGAAATCGCGCTCGAGCGCGACCTTGGTCACCTTGGCGAAATGCCGCCACAGCAGGAAGTAGCCGGGCTTGCGGCCCTGCAACTCGGCGGTCAGCTTGCGCGCCCGATCGCGGTACTCCGGCTCGGTCTTGCCGCGCGCCGCGGCCAGCGGATAGAGCCGGTCAAGGTCGGCCAGGGTGATCTTGCCGTCCAACGTCGCGAAGGTTTCCGCCTCGTCCTGCGGCGTGATTTCGGACTTGGCGTTCAAATCCTCCATCATCGCGCGGATCTCCGCGTCCTCGTCCATGACGGCGCCGATCAACAGGCCCATCTGGTAGCCCCAGTCGCCGAAGTGGGCGTCGCCCACCACGGTGTCGCCCCGGAACCGGTAGATACGCTTCAGCGATTCGCCGATGATTGAGGACCGCAAGTGGCCGACGTGCATCGGCTTGGCCACGTTCGGGCCGCCGTAGTCGATCAGGACCCGGCGTGGCTCGGCCACCGGCTGCGCGCCGAGACGCGGATCGCCGGAAATCTCGGCCGCGCGCTCCGAAAGCGCCGCATCACTGACCCGCAGGTTGATAAACCCAGGGCCCGCGATCTCCACCGAGGCGAGGCGAGAATCGCCGGCCAGATGGCCCGCCACCTCTTCGGCGATCTCGCGCGGATTGCGCTTGGCGGCCTTGGACGCCGGAAGCGCGCCGTTGCATTGGAAGTCGGCCAGGTCGGGCCGGTCAGACGGCGTCACGCGGCCAAGTTCGGCCGGCAGTCCCGCCGCGGCGAAGGCGGCGGCGACCGCTTCGCTCAGGCCCCTCTTAAGGTCACTCATTTGGGTTCGTTGGTGTTCCCGGCCACGGCGGTGCCGGCGTTCAGCCGGAAGCGCTTACCGTCGCGGTTGAAGGCGGCCATCTCGGGCGTCACGTCAAAGCCGACGAGGATCTCGAAATTGGCGCCGCTGGTGGTTTGAGTCGCGCGCGGAATGGTGACCTGGCCGATCTTTTCGCGCGCATAGAGGCGATCCTGGCCAGGCGCGAAGGTCACCGGCAGATCGAAGTATTCCTTGGCGATGACGGCGTCGTTGCGCTTCGTCACTGCCACCCAGTAGCGGTAGGTCTTCGTGGACGCCTCGGCCTGCGGGCCCCGGCCCAGTTCGAACAGGACTTCCATCGCCACCTTGATGGGCTCGTCGTCCTTGTACTGGCAACCCGCCGAGATCCCCTGGATCTCGCCGGTATAGGCCACCGAGCCTGACGCCTCGCGGCCGTCCTTGAACTCGACATAGCGGCCGGCGTCGTACAGCACCTTCACATAGGGGCACGGGCCGGCGTTGCGCAGCTGCGGCAGCGGCGCCTGGACGTCGCTCCACTCGGAGTCGCGCTTCTTCTTTTTCGCGGCGTCCTGTTCCTGCTGCTGCTGTTCGCCTTGGCGGCGTTGCTGAGCCGAGGCGATTTCAGGAGCCATGGAGCCGGCCATGATCAAGCCGGCGGCGAGCAACAGCAGAGGGCGGCGCATTTGAGGTCGTCCAAAACAAGAGGGCGCGGACCGATATCGGCCCTCGCGTGCTTTACCCTACTAATGGCTATCGATTGAGGCCGCAACGCGGCTGGCGGTCTGGCCGCTCAGCGCCTAACTTGGGGCCATGTTGCAAGAGCTCCGCCCCCGCCGTCCCCTCAAGGTGCTGCTCGCCACCCCGCGCGGGTTCTGCGCCGGTGTCGATCGCGCCATCCAGATCGTTGAACGCACGATCGAAAAATACGGGGCGCCGGTCTATGTGCGCCACGAAATCGTTCACAATCGCCATGTCGTGGATCGGTTGAAGAGCCTGGGCGCTGTCTTCGTCGAAGAGTTGTCGGAGTGCCCGACGGATCGCCCCGTGGTGTTCTCCGCGCACGGCGTGCCCAAGTCGGTCCCCGCGGAAGCCGCCGGCCGTCAGATGATCTATCTCGACGCCACCTGCCCGCTGGTCTCCAAGGTCCACGTCGAAGCCCAGCGGCACTACGACGCCGGCAAGGAGATCGTACTGATCGGTCACGCCGGCCACCCGGAAGTGGTCGGCACCATGGGCCAGTTGCCGGAAGGCGCCGTGGCCCTGATCGAAACCGTCGAGGACGCCCGCGCCTTCACCCCGAAGGACGCGTCCAATGTGGCCTTCGCCACCCAGACGACCTTGTCGGTGGATGACACGGCCGCGATCGTCGCGGCCCTGCGCGAACGGTTCCCCGAGATCTCCGCGCCCCACAAGGAAGACATCTGCTACGCCACCACCAACCGCCAGGACGCGGTGAAGGTGGTCGCAAGTCGGGCCGATGTGCTGTTGGTCCTCGGCTCGGCCAATTCCTCCAATTCCGTGCGGCTGGTCGAGGTCGGCAAGCGTTCCGGCGCCAAGGGCGCCTATCTGATCGACGATGCGAGCGGTCTCGACCTGGCCTGGCTCGAAGGCGTCGCCGCGGTCGGCGTCACCGCGGGAGCCTCGGCGCCCGAGGTGCTGGTCCAGGGCGTGATCGACCGCCTGGGCGAGACCTTCGACGTCACGGTCGAGGAAGTCGACACCGTCCGCGAAACTGTCAGCTTCAAGCTGCCGCGGGCTTTGACAACCGAAGCTTGACGCCGGGGCCCGCCTCCCGCATCCCCGGTCGCGCATGGCCGTATACACAGACATCACCGACGAGGAGCTCAACGCCCTCCTGTCCGACTTCGACCTCGGCGCGCCATTGGCGTTCAAGGGGATCGCCGAAGGCGTGGAGAACTCCAACTTCCTGCTGGAGACGCAGGCGGGGCGCTTCATCCTGACAGTCTACGAAAAGCGCGTCCGCGAGGACGACCTGCCGTTCTTCCTGGGCCTCACCCGCTGGCTCGCCCAGCACGGCTACCCCTCGGCGACGCCGATGATCGACAAGGCCGGCGAAGCGCTCAAGCGCGTGCGCGGCAAGCCCTGCGCGATCTTCAGCTTCCTGCCGGGCCTGTCTGTTCGCCGGCCCACCGCAGTTCATTGCCGAGAAGCCGGCCAAGGCCTCGCCCGCCTGCATCTCGCGGCCGAGGGCTTTTCGCTCACGCGCGCCAACGACCTGGGCCAGGAGGCCTGGGCGCCGTTGTTCGAGACCCTGCGTAACGACGCCGAGAACCTGAAGCCCGGCTTGGCGGCGGTGATCGACGCCGATCTCGCCCACATCGCGGCGCACTGGCCGGTCGATCTGCCGAGGGGCGTGATCCACGCAGACTACTTCCCGGACAACGTCTTCTTCCAGGGCCCAATCTTCGCCGGAACGATCGACTTCTATTTCGCCTGCGTGGACCAACTGGCCTACGACATCGCCGTGGCCCTGAACGCCTGGTGCTTTGAGGCCGACGGCAGCTTCAACATCACCAGCGCACGCGCGCTTTTGGCCGGCTACGAAACCCACCGCCCGCTGACGCCCGCCGAGCGCGCGGCCTTGCCGGTGCTGGCTCACGGCGCGGCCATGCGGTTCTTCCTGACCCGTTTGCATGACTGGGGCGCGACGCCCGCCGGCGCACTCGTCCGGCCCAAGGATCCGCTGGAATACGAGCGCAAGCTGGCCGTTCACCGCTCCGCGCCTGATCTCGTGCTGTTGAGCGAGGTCTCGTGACCCCGCAGGTGGTGATCTATTCGGACGGCGCCTGTTCGGGAAACCCGGGCCCCGGCGGCTGGGGCGCGGTGATGATCTCCGGCGAGCACGTCCGCGACATCTGCGGCGGCGAGCCTGCGACGACGAATAACCGCATGGAGCTGATGGCCGCCATCCAGGCGCTGGAGGCCCTGAAGAAGCCCTGCAAGGTCGAGCTGCATACCGATTCCACCTACGTGATGAAGGGCATCTCGGAGTGGATTCATGGGTGGAAGAAGCGCGGTTGGCTGACCGCCGACCGAAAGCCGGTCAAGAATGACGACCTGTGGCGACGCCTGGACGTCGCCCGCGGCAAGCATGACGTGACCTGGAAATGGGTGAAGGGCCACGCAGGCCATCCGCTCAACGAACGCGCAGACGCCCTGGCGCGCCGCGGCCTGAAAGAAGCGCTCCCCGCTTGAAGCCATGAGGCGCCATAGCCACTTCGTTCGAGATCGAACGAAGTGGAGGTTCCCATGACGCCTGGTTTGCAAGACCGCCCGGATGTCTTGGTCTTCAGCGAGATTGGGATCATCGAGCATCTGACCCGGCACGCGGTGATCGCGCACCTGCCGCAGGGCATGACCTACGCTCATTTCGAATTGCTGCAGTGTTTTACCCGGCTGGGCGATGGCCAGACCCCGGCGGAACTGGCTGATCTGATGATGATGTCCAAGCCGGCCATCACCAATGCACTGCAGAAGATGCAGGCGCTGGGCTTCGTGTTCGTACTGGCCGACGTGAAAGACCGGCGCAAAAAGCGCGTGCGGCTGACCAGGACCGGGGCGGACGCCTACCTCCAGGTCTTGAAGGACATGCAATCGAAGATGGACGCCCTGCGGGAGGGCTTCACCGACAACGAGTTCTGCCAGGCCTTGCCGTTCCTGAGATCGCTGCGAACCTTCCTTGAGGAAGTCAGCGAACCGGGCGAACCAAAAGCCGCGTCCCGGCGCTGAGGCCGACGACCTCGACGATCGACTCGATCTCCAGCGGCGCGCCGTCCTCGGAGTCCGCCGCCCATTCCTTGCCGTCGACCATCACCCGCCCGGCCCCGCCGACGAAAGCCATAGCGACGCGGCCGCGATGACCAACCAGCCGCGCGACGTTGTCGTTGATGTCGCTCGCGCCTCGCGGCTCACGCGGCCAGAACTTCCTCGCCGTGAGCGTGGTGACGATCGTCAGCGCGGCGAACAGGCCGATCTCAAGCGCGGCGCTACTGGTGAACAGGCTGACAAAGGCCATGACCGCCGCCGAGGCTGACGGCCAGAGCAGCCAACCGGAGCCCGCGGCGACCTCGAAGGCCAGGATCGCGGCGGCGATGGCGATCCAGACCCAGAAAGTGTGCGCGCCGTAGAAGTCGACCAACCCGCCCATGGATCAGGTCCCAGTCGGCGGCACGGCCGGCCCACGCGGCGAACGCGGCGCAACGGCCGGCGCAGGGCGAGCAGGCGACGGCGCGGCGGGCGTGCGGTCGGTCTGTATGGTCTTCACCAACTCGCCCACGCCAGCCAGCGATCCGACCAGGGCCGACATCTCGGCCGGCACGATGACCGTCTTCTGATACGGGCTCTCGGCCAGCTTGGCGAAGGCCTCGACGTATTTCTGGGCGACGAAGTAGTTGATGGCGTTGACGTCTCCGCGCGCGATGGCTTCGGACACCATGGCCGTCGCCTTGGCCTCGGCCTCGGCTTCCCGCTCGCGCGCCTCGGCGTCGCGATAGGCCGCTTCCCGGCGGCCCTCGGCCTCCAGAATCGCGGCCTGCTTGGCGCCCTCGGCGCGGGCGATGGCCGCGGACTTCTCGCCGTCCGCCTCGGTGATGACCGCGCGACGCTCGCGCTCGGCCTTCATCTGACGCGCCATGGCGTTGGTGATGTCGGGACCCGGCATCAGGTCCTTGATCTCGATCCGCGCCACCTTCACCCCCCAAGGGCCAGTGGCGGAGTCGATGACGTGCAGCAGACGGGTGTTAATCTGATCGCGCTGCGACAGCACTTCGTCCAGCTCCATGGAGCCGACCACCGTCCGCAGGTTGGTCATGGCGAGCTGAGCGATGGCGTAGTTGAGGTTGTCGACGCGATAGGCGGCGGCGGCGGCGTCCATGACCTGGATGAACACGATGCCGTCGACCTTCACCACGGCGTTGTCCTTGGTGATGACCTCCTGCTGGGGCACATCCAGGACCTGCTCCATCATGTTCACCCGACGGCCGATCCCCTCGACGAAAGGCGTCAGGAAGGCGATGCCCGGCGGCAGGGTCCGCGTGTAGCGTCCGAAACGTTCGACGGTGTACTCACGCCCTTGAGGAACGATCTTGATGGCCCCGAACAGGATAACCACTGCGAGAACCAGTAGGACGACGGCCGTAGCCAATTCCATGACAACCTCTCCGAGAACCGGGGACTACCCTAACGCGGTGCAGGCTCCGCCGTCACGTCCTGTGCGCCTTCGGGCGGCAATACGGTCGTGACCCGGTACTTGGCCTGAGACAGGCCGAGCGCGATCTCCCGTCCCCGCGCCGCGGCCAAGCCCTGCGCTCGCCGGGTCCCCTCGCCGCAGGCAGTGTAGAGTCGGCGTGTCTCGGCGAAGCCTGCGTTGAAGCTGTCCTTCATCTGGCGCTCCAGCACCGGCTCGGCCTGTTCGGTGTCCACCAGGCGGTTCATGCGCGAGCGCCAGAACTGATCCTCGTTTCCCTCGCACACCTGCCGCAGGGCGTGGCTCTCGCCGAGTACGCGCGCCAGACTGACCAGGGCGTCGCGCATCTCGATCGAGCGCTCCTGGGCCGAAGCCGGCAAGGCGAGGATCGAAAGGACGAGAACGAGCAGGGCCGGACGCATGGCCGCACTTAAATCTCCCGCCGCCGCCTTGTCATCAGGCGTGCGTCAGCGTTAGCCACGAACGCAGACTTTCTGGAGACCTCGATGCGCGCCCTAGTTCTCGCCCTGGCCATCGGTGCGACCTCGACCGTGGCCCTCGCCGCCCCCGCCAAGCCGACCCCGGCGGCGAAGACGGCCAGCTTTGACGCGCGCGACCCCGCCGCCGTGGTGGGACTGCTGACCAGCATGGACGCGACAGCCGCCATCGTCTCAAGCACCGGCGGTATGGTGGTGCTCGATATCGCCACCCCAGGCGGGAAGTTCGGCGCCCAGTTCGTGCAATGCAATGAGGGCGGCAAGGCGTGCGGCGCAGTCGCCTTCTCGACCGCGTTCGAACGCCGTGGCCCGAACCTGCAGCAAATCAACGACTTCAACCGCACCCAAGTCGCCTGCCGCGGCTACCTCACCGAGGACGGGCGCTCGAACGTCATGTACGCGGCCATGCTGACCTCGCGCCTCTCGGCCGCGGAGATGAAACAGCACCTTGGAGTTTGGCAGGGCTGCCTCTCGACCTTCGGACGGTTCAACCGCGATCCAGTCGCCTATCTGGCCGGAGCCTAGGATTTCGCCGCCCAAGGCGCGGGGGCTAGGCGCTCCGCAAGGAAGTCGAACAGCACCTTGACCCGAACGGGCCGCAGGCGTCCGGGCGGGCTGACAAGGTGCAAAGCCGGCAGCGGCGGGGACCAATCGAGCATCACAGCCTCCAACGCGCCGCTCCTCAGATCCTCCCAACAGATGAACTCCGGCTGCAGCGCGACGCCGAGGCCGGAGCGCAGCGATGGTCCCAGAGTCTCGGCGCTGTTGACCTTCATCGGCCCGCTCACCGCCACCGCCAGCTCGCCCTGCGTCGGATGCGAAAAGCGCCAGATCTCCGGCGTATCGACATTGGCGTAGGTGAAGCAGCGATGTTGGGCGAGATCGCGCGGATGGGTCGGCCGCCCAAAGGCCTCGAAGTAACCAGGCGCGCCCACCAGCAGGACGCGCATGTCGCACAGCTTGCGCGCCAAGAGCGACGAGTCCTGCAGCCGGGCGATGCGCAGGGCGAGGTCGAAGCCTTCGGCCACAAGGTCAATCTTCTCGTCAGCGAGGTTGAGGTCGATCGCGACCTCCGGATAGCGCGCCAGGAAATCGGGCAGGATCGGCGCCAGGTGCAGCAGTCCAAAGGACATCGGCGCGGCCAGCCGGACGAGACCGCGCGGGATCACTGACTGCGCAGCGGTCTCGGCCTCCACCGCCTCGCCCTCGGCCAGGATCCGATTGGCGCGCTCCAGCGCCGCACGCCCGCTTTCGGTCAGGGAGATCCGGCGCGACGTCCGATGGAAAAGGCTGGCGCCCATTCGCGCTTCCAAGCGGCCCACCGCTTTCGAGACCGTGGCCTTGGAAAGCTCCAGCTCTTCTGCGGCGCGGGAAAAGGAGCCGGTTTCAGCCACTTTGGCGAGAATAGCCCAGGCCTCGAAGTCGGGGAGCTTTGGCATGTCACTTTTGGAAACAGTTGGTTTCCATCGTTTCTATTTCGAAATTTTGGGGAAGGGCTACTTATTTCTTCGAACAGGCGGTCCCTTCGAGATCGCCTCCAGGAGCCCAGACGATGATTGACCATCGACCCTTTGAAACCCTCGGCGGCGCCAACCACGGCTGGCTTGACGCCAAGCATCACTTCTCCTTCGCGGAGTACCACGATCCCAAGCGCATGAGCTGGGGCGCCCTGCGGGTTTGGAACGACGACAAGATCGCGCCGAACTCCGGCTTCCCGCCCCACCCGCACGCGAACATGGAGATCATCACCTATGTCCGCACCGGCGCGATCACCCACCAGGACAGCCTGGGCAACACCGGCCGCACCGAGGCCGGCGACGTCCAGGTGATGAGCGCCGGCTCGGGCATCCGCCACGCCGAGTTCAACGTCGAGAACGAAGACACCACGCTGTTCCAGATCTGGATCCTGCCGACCAAGGCCGGCGGCGAACCCTCCTGGGGCGCCAAGCCCTTCCCCAAGGGCGAGCGGGCCGGGAAGTTCGTGACCCTGGCCAGCGGCATCGACGGCGACGCCGACGTGCTACCGATCCGGGCCGACGGCCGGGTGGTGGCCGCGACGCTGAAGGCCGGTGAGAGCGCCGAGTATCAACTCGGGGAAGGCCGTTACGCCTATCTGGTTCCGGCCACCGGTTCGATCGAGGTGAACGGCGTCACCGCCAAGGCCCGCGACGGCCTGGCGATCCGCGATGAAGCCACGGTGCGCGTCACCGCGCTTGAAGACGCCGAGCTCGTGCTCGTCGACGCCGCCTAACCGACTAGGCCCGGGTCATCAGACCCGGGCCGCTCCTTCACGTTCCCGCTCAGCCCAGGAAGCCGTTCATGACCAAGATTCTCGTCCTCTACCATTCGACCTACGGCCACATCGAAACCATGGCCAAGGCCGTCGCAGAGGGAGCCCGCGAAGCCGGCGCCACCGTCGACATCAAGCGCGTGCCCGAAACCGTATCGGACGAGTTGGCCAAGGCTTCGCACTACAAGATGGACCAGGAAGCTCCCATCGCGACGGTCGACGACCTCGCCAACTATGACGCGATCATCCTCGGCGTCGGCACGCGTTATGGCCGGATGGCCTCGCAAATGGCGGCGTTCTGGGACCAGACCGGCGGCCTGTGGGCCAAGGGCGCCCTGGTCGGCAAGGTGGGCGGGGTCTTCACCTCGACGGCCACCCAGCACGGCGGCCAGGAAACAACGATCATGTCGACCATCACCCAGCTGCTGCATCACGGCATGGTCATTGTCGGCCTGCCCTATGCTTGGGCCGGGCAGATGAAACTGGACGAGATCACGGGCGGCTCGCCCTACGGCGCGTCCACCATCACCGGTGGCGACGGCTCACGCCAGCCCAGCGCCAACGAACTGGAGGGCGCCCGATATCAGGGCCGCCACACCGCGCAGATCGCCGCCAAGATCGCGGCCTAGCGATCCGCAAAGGGCGGGAGCCCCCGCCCGCCCTTACGCGACGCCCGCCCCCGTCCTCCCCGGGGGCGGGCGAGTCCGTATCAGCTCGCCAGCTTGCGCTCCTTGGCGAAGGGGCTCAGGCCGAGCCAGGTCTGCATATCGGCGGCCAGTTGACGATCGCCGGTCAGCGCCAGCCGCTCGTTGCGCAGCGCTCCGGCGACCGTATCCACGCCCATCCAGATCGCCGTCATCGTGCGGAGGTCGCTGGACGCGAACAGATCGACATCGAAGCCAGGATCGATCGAGCAGAGATCGACCCCGCCATCGGGATCGACCAGCAGCCACCAGGAGCGCTGACTGGGGGGCAGTTCGGGGAACCGGAACTGGACCGTACTGCGCCGCTTGGGCATCGGCGTCGGATCCAGGTTTCGGCGCATGTCCCACATGAGCAGCGACGCATCGAGATGCTGCAACGAAAGCTCGGTGGAGACCCAGCGCTGCCCCCAGATGCCGAACGCATCGACCAACGGGGCAAGCTCGCCGCCGGCCGAGGTCAGCCGGTACTCATGAACGCCAGGATCGGACGCTGACGGATCGCGACGAACGATGCCCGCCGCCTCCAACTCCTTCAGCCGCTGTGACAACAGCGCTGGCGACATGCGCGGCACGCCGCGCCGCAGATCGTTGAAACGTGTCGATCCGGCCACGAGTTCGCGCAGCAAGACGATGGTCCAGCGCGTGCAAAGAACCTCGGCCGCCATCGAAACCGGACAGAACTGTCTGTAGCTGCCCTGCGTCATGGGTTTCCTCCAAGAAGGCTGGGGCGCAAAATAAGCCCATGCCCGAGAGGGGCCTAGTTCATTTCCTATACCGGGCCAGTTCAGTTCCTGAACTGGCGAGGCCGAACCGGACCTGAGAGCTTGCTGACGACGGGGGAAAACTGACCCACGGCTCAAGGAGCTGAACATGTTGCTCGACGTTAAAACCGAAACCGCGGCCGGCAAGATCGACTGGATCGAACGCGCTGATCGCGTCGCCGCCGAGATCGCCGCCCAGGCGCCCCTGCACGACGCCGAGGAGACCTTCGTCTTCGACGCCTATGAACGATTGAAGGCCGAGGGCTTCTTCAGTGCGCTCGTGCCCGCCGAACTCGGCGGAGGCGGCGCCGAATTCGCTGAGATTTGCGGGGCTGTGCGACGGCTGGGCTCGGTCTGCGGTTCCACGGCGCTCGCCTTCTCGATGCACAGCCACTTGATCGCCGTCGCGGCCTGGCGATGGCGGGTCCAGCAGGCCCCGACCGAAGGCCTGCTCAAGCGGGTCGCAGCCGAGAACCTGGTGCTGGTCTCAAGCGGCGGCTCCGATTGGCTGAACAGCGCCGGCGCCGCGGTGAAGGTCGAAGGCGGCTTCAAGATCAGTGGCCGCAAGGTCTTCTCGAGCGGTTGCCCTGCCGGCGACCTGCTGGTGACCAGCGCCGTCTACGCCGATCCGGAGGCCGGCCCCACCGTCCTGCATTTCGCGGTGTCGATGAAGGCCGAGGGCGTCAAGATACTCGACACCTGGCGCGTGCTGGGCATGCGCGGCACCGGCTCGCATGACATCGAGCTGACCGATGTCTTCGTGCCCGACGCCGCGATTTCCGGCCGCCGGCCGCGAGGCAAGTGGCACCCGCTGTTCCACACGATCTCGATGATCGCCTTCGCGCTGATCTACTCGGCCTATGTCGGGGTCGCCCAGGGGGCTCGAAGCAGGGCGCTGGAGATCGCGCGAAAGAAGGATGGGGACGAGAACCTGCCCTATCTGGTCGGCGAAATGGAGAACGCCTTCCAGACCGCTGAAATGGCCCTGGAGTCGATGATCCACCTGGCCGAGACCGGCACGCCGGGACCGGAGACCACCGGCCGCGCGATGACTGGCCGGATTCTCGCCGGACAATCGGCGATCAGGACCGTCGAACGCGCCATGGAGGTCGCAGGCGGGGCTTCCTTCTATCGTAGCACCGGGCTGGAACGGGCGTTCCGCGACGTGCAGGGCGCACGCTTCCACCCGCTGCAGGAAAAGCCGCAGCTGCTCTATGCCGGTCGCCTGGCGCTCGGCCTGGATATCGATGGGTAGAGGTCCGGCAACCACTTATGTCATCACGGAAAGCCCAATGGGCTTGTCCGGGACCCATTCGCGCCGTGCTGGCGGAAGATGGCTCCGCCGCGCAATGGTTTGCACGATCAGGCGTTCATGGGTCCCGGACAGCCGCTATGCGGCTTCCGGGATGACATGTGGAGTTTAGGCGTCGACCTTGGTCCGCAGCTTGGCGGTGCGGTCGATGGCCGCTTCGGCTTCCTGGATCAGTTGGGCGACGATTTCACCGGCGGGCATCACGTTGTGAACACCGCCCGCCGACTGGCCCATGGCGAAGCAGGACTTGTCAGGATCCAGGCCCTCGATCTGGCCGCCGATCCCGCCCATCGCCCCGGCCTGATGCGAAACCATGGCCTGCATCGGGAAGGCCTGGATGTCCTGGGGCCGGGTTTCCCATTCATCGACATAGGGGTTCTTCTTCACCCGCATCGGCTTGCCGGAATAGGAGCGCGTGCGGATGGTGTCCTCGTCAGCCGCCTCGAGGATCGCCTGGCGATAGAGTTCGCCGGCGTGGGCTTCCTCGGAGGCGATGAACCGGGTGCCCATCCAGACGCCGGTCGCGCCAAGCGCCAGGGCCGCAGCCAGGCCGCGTCCGTCATAGAGACCGCCAGCGGCGACCACCGGGATCTTCACAGCTTCGACCGCCTGGGCGACCAGCGGCATGGTGCCGACCAGGCCGGTGTGGCCGCCGCCCTCGCCGCCCTGACAGATGACCGCGTCGCAGCCGGCCTGCTCGGCCTTGACCGCATGTTTCACCGCGCCGCAGACGACCATGACCTTCAGGCCGGCCTTCTTCAGCTTTTCCATGATCGGCATGGGCACGCCGAGCCCGGCGACGAAGCTGGAGGCGCCTTCCTCGATGATGATCTCGACGGAGGCGGTGAGGCTTTCAGGGCTCGCGGCCAGCAGGTCGACGCCGAACGGCTTGTCGGTCAGGCTTTTGACCTTACGCATCTCGTCGCGAATGAATTCCGGCGTCCGTCCGGCCATGCCGAGCACGCCGTAACCGCCGGCGTTCGATACCGCCGCCGCCAACTCGGCGTAGGAGACGCCGCCCATGCCGGCGAGCATGATCGGGTGCTTGACCCCCAGCAGGTCGCAAAGCGGAGTATGCAGCGTCATCGAAATCCTCCCAGATTTTATGCCGGGAGGATGGCGCCGGCCGCCGGCGAATGAAACCGTGACCCGACGTCATGAAGGGGTGTGCGCCCAGATGCTTCCCCTTTGGGGGAGCTGTCGGAGAAGCCGACTGAGGGGGTGTTTAGACCTAGGCCGCAGGCCCCCTCCGTCGCGCTACGCGCGCCACCTCCCCCAGCGGGGGAGGATCTGACTCAGAAAATGCCGTAGCCGCCGTCGATCAGCACCGAGTCCCCGGTGTGGAAGGCCGAGGCGTCAGACGCGAAGTAGACCGCCATGCCGCCGAAATCGGCCGGCTTGCCCCAGCGCCGCATCGGCACGCGCTTGATGACGTTGTCGTTGAACTTGTCGTTGTCCTGGGCGCCGGCCGTCATGTCCGTGGCGATCCAGCCGGGCAGGATGGCATTGGCGCGCAGGCCGTAGCGGGCGTGCTCCACGGCGATGGCGCGGATCATCGGGATCAGCGCGCCCTTGGTCGCGGCATAGGCCTGGTTGCGAGCTGCGCCGTCGAGCGCCGACAGTGAAGAGATCGCGACCAGCGAGCCGCCGGGGTCACCCTGCTCGGCCCGCGCGACGATGTGCTTGCAGGCCTCGCGGAAGGTGAAGAACACCCCGTCGAGATTGACCGACAGCACCTTGCGATAGGTCTCGGTCGGGAATTCGGAGAACGACTTGGCGCCGCCGCCGATGCCGGCGTTGGCGACCACGGTGTCGACCCGGCCCATCTTGGCCACCGCTTCGGCCATGCCCGTGGCCACGGCGTGCTCGTCGGCGACATTGACCACCTGGGTCAGGACGCGGACGCCGGTGGCCTTGAGCTTGTCCTGCGCATCGGCGTTCTTCTGGGCGTTGGAGCCCCAGATCACGATATCCGCGCCGGCTTGAGCCATGGCCTCGACCATGCCGAAGCCGATGCCGCCGTTGCCGCCGGTGACCAGCGCCACTTTTCCAGTGAGATCGAATGGTGTGTAGGCCACGGCGTTTCCCTCAGTTTCAAACAATTGTTGGGCACAAGGGAGCGTGCTTACGCCCCGGCCGTCAAGCGGCTCCAATTGACTTTCCGCGCCGCGGATGGGTCGATCTGGATAGGCGACGACAGAGCGCCGAGGGAGACCGGCCATGCTGAAGCTCTATGACCACCCGCTTTCGCCCTACGCCCAGAAGGTCAAGATCGCGCTGCGCGAGAAGGGCCAGCCGTTCGAGACCCTAATGCCCGGTGGACTGGGGGCCGGCGGCGCCCAGGGCGAGTTCATCCAAGCCAACCCGCGCGCCGAGGTCCCGGCCCTGGTGGACGGCGAGGTGATGATCTTCGATTCCACTATCATCCTCGAATACCTCGAAGACCGCTGGCCGGCCCCGGCCCTGCTGCCCGCCACACCCGCCGAGCGGGCCCGCGTGCGCATGCTGGAAGAGGCGATGGACACCCATTTCGAGGCGATCAACTGGGGGCTCTCGGAGATCCGCTGGTTCCGCCGCGCCGAAGGCGAACTGGAGCGGACCCTGCTGGCCCGCGCCGCCAGCCAGACCCGCCGCTGGTTCGGCTGGCTGGAAGGCCAGCTTGAGGGCCGGACATGGTTCAACGGCGAGGCGTTCGGCTGGGGCGACCTGGCGGTCGCGCCCTATCTCAACGGCTCGGTCGGCCACGGCTTCCCGCCGGAGAAAGGCACGAAACTCGAGAGTTGGCTGGCGCGAGCCAATGCGCGCCCCTCCGTGGCCGAAACCTCGGCCGAGGCCGCCGCCTCCGCGAGCGCCTCGGCTATGCCGAATGTGGCCGAACTCGTCCGCCAAGGCCTGTTCAAGCGCGAGTACCGCGACCACCGGCTGGAGTGGATGATCAAGAGCGGGGGCGCGCAGGTGGTCATCGACGGGCTTGAGCGCGACAACATCCGGTTCAGCCCCGATTTCGCGCCACGCTGAGCGGGCCGATCAGGCCTTCGCCTTCTTAGCGGCCGAAGGCGGCGGCGGTTGCGGACGCGAGAACACCCACTCGGTGTCGCTGGATGCGGCCTTCTGGAAGCTGTAGCCGGCGACATCGAAGCCCCGAAGATCGTCGGCGCGCTCGATGCGATGGTCGATGACATAGCGCGCCATCAGGCCGCGGGCCTTCTTGGCGTAGAACGAGATGATCTTCGACGAGCCGTCCTTCTCCTCGAAGAACTTGGTCGTCACCACCGGCATGCTCAGGGCCTTCACATCGACGGCGCCGAAATACTCCTGGCTGGCGCAGTTCACCAGGGTCGGGTCCTTGTGGCCGCGCGAGGCTTCGTTCAGCGCCTTGGCGATCTTGTCGCCCCAGAAGTCATAGAGGCTGCCGCCCCGCTTGGTCTTGATCCGCACGCCCATCTCCAGGCGGTAGGCCTGAATGGCGTCGAGCGGCCGCAGCACGCCGTACAGCCCCGAGAGGATCCGCACCCGATCCTGGGCGAAGGCCAGCGCCTTCTTGTCCAGTTCCCGCGCCTTCAGCCCGGAATAGACGTCGCCGTTGAACGCGAAGGCGGCCTGGAGGCCGTCTTCCATGGCCGGATCGAAGGCCTGGAAGCGCTCGCGGTTGAGGTCCGCCAGCTTGTCGGAAAGGTCCATCATCCGCTTCAGGTCCGAGGCCTTCAGCTTGTGGGTCGTGCCGGCCAGTTCGGCGATGTCGGCGGCCATCTCCGGCGTGGTCGCGGCGACCGCGATATCCGGGCGCGTGAAGTCCATCGCCTTGGCGGGTGAAATGACGATCAGCATGAGGGACTCAGAACAGGACGCGCGGATTCATGATCCGCTTGGGGTCCAGGCTTTGCCGTATCGCCGACAGCGCCGCAACCTCGACCGGCGACTTGTAGCGCCGGGCCTCCTCGGTCTTCATCGAGCCGAGGCCGTGCTCGGCCGAAATCGAGCCGCTCATCGAAGCGACGATGTCGTGGACGATCCGCGAACCCTCAGCCCGCAAGGCCGAATGGGCGGCGTCGTCGCCGCCGTCGGGTCGGATGACGTCGTAGTGGATATTGCCGTCGCCCATGTGACCGAAGGCGGTGACGCGGGCGCCGGGAACCAGGGCCTCCATGCGCGCCGTCGCCTGATCCAGGAACTCCGCGACCCGGCTGACCGGGACTGAGACGTCGTGCTTCCAGGTCGCGCCCTCGGGCTTCTGACCGGGTGACTGGTTCTCGCGGATCGACCAGAAGGCCTTGGCCTGGGCTTGCGTCTGGGCGACTGCGGCGTCGCGGATCAGCCCATCCTCCAGCGCCTTGCCGAGCAGCCGCTCCATCGCCGCCTCGGCCGCGCCCGGTTCGCCCGAAGCCAGTTCGATCAACACGTACCAGGGATGAACTTCGCTGAGCGGGTCGCGCTGGCCGGCGATGTTCTTCAGCACGAACTCGATCCCGCGCCGGCCCATCAGCTCGAAAGCCTCGACCGCGCCGCCGGCCTCGTCCTTGGCGCGGACCAGCAGTTGGATCGCGGCGTGCGGCGTATCGACGGCGGCGATGGCGGTGGCGCGGGAGGCCAGGACCGGGAACAGCTTCAGGCTGGCGGCGGTGACCACGCCCAGCGTTCCTTCGGCGCCGATCAGCAACTGTTTGAGGTCGTAGCCGGTGTTGTCCTTGCGCAGGCGCTTCAACCCGTTCCAGATCTCGCCATTGGGCAGGACGGCCTCGAGCCCCAGCACCAGGTCGCGGGTGTTGCCGTAGCGCAGGACCGCGGTGCCACCGGCGTTGGTGGAGACCACGCCGCCTATCGTGGCCGTGCCCTCGGAGGCCAGGTCGAGCGGGAACCGGCGGCCCTTCTCCAACGCCGCCTCATGGACGGCCGCCAAGGTGACGCCGGCCTCGGCGACGATCACATCATCGAAAGCGTCGATGTCGCGGATCGTCCGCAGGCGCTCGGTCGACAGCAGGATTTCGCCGAGCGGGATCTGGCCGCCGACCAGGCCGGTGTTGCCGCCCTGGGGCGTGATCGGAACGCCGGCCTGCGCGCAAATGCCGATGACCGCGGCGACGTCCTGCGTGCTCTTGGGCAGGGCCAGGAACGGCGTGTTCCCCTGCCAGCGGTCGCGCCATTCAACCAGCTTGGGCGCCAGGCGCTCGGGGTCCTGGCTCCAGCCACCCTCGCCCAGCACAGCTTCCAGACGGGACAGGACATCGGCGGGAACGGGAACAGTCATGGCGCCGATCCTAGCGCCTGCGCCTTAGCCGACAAAGCCCGCTGCGCGCTTCAGACGGTCATTGATCGCCTCGCCCAGCCCCTCGTCGGGAATGGGCGCCACGGCGATGGCGGCCGGATCGGTGCGGTCGGCGTCGCGCAGATAGGCGAACAAATGCGCCGCCGCCTCACGCAGGTCGCCCGAGGGGCTGAGATTCCAGCGGTAGTCGCCAGGGCCGAAGGCCAGATAGGCCTCACCAGGTTCCGGAGCCGAAACGTTCAGGCGGACAGGGGCCTTGGGCGAATAGTGGCGCGCCAGCCGGCCGGGCGAGCGCTTGGCGTCCGCCTCGGCCTCGGCCAGGGGGCCGATCAAGGCTTCGATCTGCGCGCGGGTCACCGAGCCGGGGCGCAGCAGGCGCGGCTCGTCCAGCAGGGCGACGACGGTGGACTCCAAGCCGACCTCGCAAGGTCCGCCGTCGAGGGCGGCGGCGGCGCTGACGCCGGTTTCCTCCAAGGCGTCGGCGTAGTTCGTCGGGCTCGGGCGGCCGGAGCGATTGGCCGAGGGCGCCACCACCGGTCCGCCAAAGCGCACCAACAGGGCGTGGGCCAGCGGATGGCCGGGCACCCGCACCGCGACGGTGTCGAGCCCGGCGCGGGCCAGGTCGCAGACGGGGGTGTCCGGCGTGATCGGCAGGACCAAGGTCAGGGGCCCTGGCCATAACCGCTCGGCCAGTTTGCGGGCGCGATCATCGAAGATCGCGATCTTCTCGGCCGCCGCCAGATCGGCGACGTGGCTGATCAACGGGTTGAACCGCGGCCGGCCCTTGGCCTCGAAGATCGCCGCCACCACCGCCGGGTCGGACGCATCGCCGGCCAGGCCGTAGACCGTCTCGGTCGGCAGGATCACCAGACCGCCGGCGCGCAGAGCCGCCTCGGCTGCGGCTAGCGCCGCGTCGCCGTCAGGTTGACGCTCACCTTCACGTCGGCCGGGATTTGATCGGTCTTGGTCCACTCGCCCTGTCCGACGCCAAAGGCTGTGCGGTCGAGGCTGGTTACACCGCTGACGCGCGCCTTGTCGCCTTCGATCTGCAGGCGGAACGGCAGGCGGGCGGGACGGCTGACCCCGCGCAGGGTGAGTTGGCCGTGGGCGATGTAGCGGTCGGTTCCGGTCTTCTCGAACTTGCTGGCGGTGAAGGTCGCCTTGGCGTGGCTGGCGGTGTCGAACCAGTCGCCGCCCTTCAGGGACTCGTCGCGCTGGGAATCGCCGGTGACCGCCGAGGCCAGATCGATGCTGACGCTCACCTTGGATTTGTCGAGCGCCTCGGGGCTGAAGCGGATGTCGGCGGTCCAGCGGTCGAAGCGGCCCTCAATGGCCTGACCGCCCCATGTGGTGGCGAAGCCGAGCGTCGAGCCCTGATTCACGGTCCAGGCAGACGCCTCGGCCGGCGCTTGAACGGCCGGCGTCGCCGCGGCGACCTCCATCACGGCCGGCGCCGGAGCCGGCGCCATCGGCGCCTCAGCAGCGGCGACCTCGAGGACCGGCGCGGGCGGCAACGGCTTCGACGCCTGGGCGGCCGGTCGGATGGTCTGGGCGGCGGCGGCCACGCCCAGCGCCACGACCAGGATGGCGATCAAGCGCGGATCGAACCAACGCCCCGGCTTGGCGCCCGGCGCCATGTGCGCGAGCACCGGCTCGTCGCGACTGAAGAGCTGGTGCTTCAAGGCGCCGGCGACGTGCAGGGCGATCAGCACATAGGCGCCCCAGGCCAGCACCTCGTGGCCGGTATGGCCAAAGCTGTTCCAAGTGCTCTTCGCTGGCCCGACCAGATGGCCCAGGCCTGGGAAATGGGGCCAGGGAACTGCGCCGAACAGCAGGGTCGGGACCTGGATGCGGCTGGTCGACACCATGATCCAGCCGGTGATCGGCATGCCGATCATGATCACATAGAGGCCGATGTGGGCGACCTTGGCGAGCCCGCGTTCCCAGGTCGCCATGCCCGCCGGCAAGGGCGGCGGGCGATGGGTCAAGCGCCAGGCGAGGCGCGCCAAGCTCAGCAGCAGAATGGAGATGCCGACCGACTTGTGCAGTTGGATGAGCGCGAAGCCCTGCGGGGTCCGACCGTCCATCCGCCAGGCCAGGATCACTTGGAAGATGATCGCCGCGGCGATCAGCCAATGGAGGACAATGGCGACGGTGCTGTAACGGGTGCGGGTCATCGACTCGGCTATTTCTTGGTGAACTCGGTCTCGAACACTAGCTCAAGGTCATCGCCCGTGAACTGGCTGACAGCGGTGACGCCGAAGTCCGAACGCTTGATGTGGGTTGTCCCGGAAAAGCCCAGGCGCGTCCCGACGCCGAGCATGCCTGGCCCCACGCCGTTGAAGGAGACGTCGAGCGTCACGGGCTTGGTCACGCCGTGAAAGCTCAGGTCCCCGGTCACCGTGCCCTTGCCGTCCTGGCCCGCGACCGCGGTGGAGACGAAGGTGATCGCCGGGTACTTCGCCGCATCGAAATATTCGGGTCCGGCGATGGTCTTGTCGAAGCTCGCCTGCCCTGTGTTGATCGAGGTGGGATCGGCCGTGATCGTCACCTTTGTCGCCGTCCAGTTGGCGGGGTCATAGGTGAAATGGCCGTCCAGCCGGTCGAACCGCATCGTGTAGTTCGAGAAGCCCATGTGCGGGATCTTCACCAACAGGCTCGCGTGATGCGGATCGAGCACATAGTCGCCGGCCGGGACCTTCGCCGGGTCCTGGCTGTGCGGATTGGCGAGGGCCGGGATAGGGCCGAGCAAGGCGACGAAGACGGAGGCGATTGCGATACGTGATGCCATGTCACCCTCCGGTGCAGCTCACGTCTGCAGATGGCTCCAGATCGCGGTCACGGAAAGGCATCGCCGCCCTCACGAAGCCGTGAAGTGTTGGAGCTCTACCCCGCCTTGCCGTAAAGAACCGCAATATCCTCCGGAGCTTCTTGATGACCTTTCGCGCCCCGCTTCGCGACCTTGCCCTCGCCCTTAAGACCGCTGGTCACCCGGCGCTTGTGGCGCATGGTTTCCCTGAACTGGACGAAGATACGGTCACCGCGGTGCTGGAGGCCGCAGGCGCCTTCACCGAGGAAGAGCTCGCTCCGCTGAACCGCAAGGGCGACCAGATCGGCGCGCGCTACGAGAACGGCGCGGTCGTTTCCGCCCCCGGCTTCGCCGCCGCGTATCAGGCCTTCGTGGCCGGCGGTTGGAACTCGCTCTCGGCCGACCCGGAGCATGGCGGCCAAGGCCTCACCAAGGCGATGGAGCTGGCTGTCTTCGAGATGATCCAAGCCGCCAACATGGCCTTTGGTCTGTGCCCGATGCTGACCCAGGCCGCCATCGAAGCCCTGGCCCTGCATGGCGACGAGCGCCAGAAGCGGCTGGTTCTGCCCAAGCTGGTTTCCGGCGAATGGACCGGCACGATGAACCTGACCGAGCCGCAGGCCGGCTCGGATCTCGCCGCCGTCACCACGCGCGCCGAGCCCGACGGCCAAGGCGGCTACCGGCTGACCGGCCAAAAGATCTTCATCACCTGGGGCGACCACGACGCCGCCGAGAACATCTGCCACCTGGTCCTCGCCCGCCTTCCCGACTCGCCGCCTGGCGTGAAGGGCATCTCGCTGTTCCTGGCGACCAAGCGGCTGGTGGACGACGAGGGCAATCTTGGCGCGGCGAACACGCTGCGCGCCGGCTCCATCGAGCACAAGCTGGGCATCCACGGCTCGCCCACCTGCGTCATGCTGTTCGAGGGCGCCCAGGCCGAACT